>Ga0210394_10000130_pt1 | contig 184223 bp, 154 predicted proteins | sample IncBWC12MmetaG_FD_160121 | JGI IMG/M metagenome (GOLD analysis project Ga0210394, IMG submission 160121) | Forest soil microbial communities from Barre Woods Harvard Forest LTER site, Petersham, Massachusetts, United States - Inc-BW-C-12-M | ecosystem: Environmental > Terrestrial > Soil >...
ACTCCGCCGCCCACTTCGCTTGGCCCGTGCAGCGCCTTGCGGCTCGATTTCGGGGTGTAGCTCAGCCTGGTAGAGCACTACGTTCGGGACGTAGGAGTCGCAGGTTCAAATCCTGTCACCCCGACCAATCCGCTCACTAATCGCGGGCGGCCTTTTGTTCCTGAGTCCGGTAGAACGACCGCTCGCGTGCCTCCTTGCGCAGGGGATCGACGAGCGGGTTGCTCGGTCACTGCTCCGGCAGGTTCATCTTGCGCAGGAATGCGTTGTAGCGTGGGTCCGCCTCGATGCTCTTGAGAAGCCACTCGACCTTGATGTAATAGAGGAAAGCGTCGCGCTGACGGTGCGCGCGCTCGATCCAGCGGAAAGCCTCATCAGCCTCGCCACGGAAGGCAAAGACGCCGGCGATCTGAAAGGCTTGATCGTTCTGATATTGGCGGATGAGTATTGCGAGCTGGGAGTCCGAATCAACCTTGCGGCCAAGGGCATGGTAGATGAGCGCCAGCGAAACGTATCGATCAGAGATATCCTGCTGGCGGCTCATTATCAGTGCCAGAGCGTCTTTGGGCCGCCCTTCGGCAAGAAGGACTTTTGCAAGGTTGTAGGGTGCTGACACGTACGTTGGGTTGATCTCGAGCACACGACGCTCAGCGGCCTCGGCGTCAGCGAGGCGGTCGGTTCTCAGGTATGTTTCGGACAGACTGTTGTACATCACCGCGAATAGCGGGTCGCGGGCAATTGCCGACTTCAGCAAGCGAATGGCTTCGTCCCACTGACCGAGAGCCATGGCGAGCCGGGAGGCACAAAGCTGAACTTCTGGATCACGTGGTTCTAGGCGTAAGGCTTGCTGCATCTGGGCATTTGCTCTCGCCCAGTCCCAGTCGTAGGCCATGTAGATCCAGCCAAGCCAAGCGTGCGCCACGCCGGAAGTGGGGTCGAGCCGGATAGCGCCCTCCAGGGTGCGCCGGGCACGGTCGTAAGTCGGGTTGGCTGGCGCGTAGCCAAATTCGGCTTCGAGGACGATCATCCTCCCGAGCTCGGTTGCGGCCTGACCAAAGTTTGGGTCAAGATCCAGCGCCTGTTGGAAATAGTTCGCACCCGCCTCAAAACCTTCTCCGTTGAACGCCTCGAGGGAATGCAGCCCTCGAAGGTAGAAATCGTAGGCCTCGCTGTTGCGCGACCCGCGCGCTTGGGGCGCGTCGTTTCTCACCGAGACCTCAAGCGCGCGAGCGACTCCGGCAGCAAGTTCATCCTGAAGCTCAAGCACATCACCAAAGGGCCGGTCGTACGTATTGGACCAGAGATGCGCGCCGTCACGGGCGCTAATCAACTGCGCCGTTACCCGCACGCGATCTGCCACGCGGCGAACACTACCCTCGAGGATGTAGGCGGCGCCAAGCTTCTCCCCGATCGACCGCAGGTCGTCGTTTCGCCCCTTGAATTGGAACGATGAGGTTCGGCCTATCACCTTTAGGTCCGGGATTCTGGACAGAAGATTGAGAATCTCCTCGGACAATCCGTCCGCGAAATACTCCTGATCTTTTTTCTCGCTCATGTCGGCGAACGGCAACACGGCGATCGAGTGTGGCGACGCGGAGAAAGTAGCCGAGGCGACGCTGGGAGCAGCCGGTAACGTCGGGTGCTTTGACATCCAGAACTTGGAGAGACCGAAATACAGCAGGGCACCAAGGACCAGCACTGCAACTACCCCGAGCAGTGCCCGGGTCGACCCTCTCAACGCAGAAACCCGCTCCCTGCTCGGTGGCGTTACAGTGGACACCATGCCGGCCGGCAACACCTTTGCCGTCGAGCCGTGAAACGGCTCCGGCGACACCAAGCGCCGCACGCGTTCGACGAAGGCATGCGGTGTCTCGCCTGCGGGCAAGCGTGTCCACTGCACGCGGTGAAACGACTCCGGTACATCTGCCCCCGTCTCATGAGTTGCGTCCAGGCACACGGGCACAATGAACACACGGTTGCGAGCCATCATGTGCGTGCGCTGATCGGCAAGATCCCACTCAAGGCGGAAATACCCTTCGTGCCGCGAGGCCGTGTTGGCCGAAATGACGGGAATGAACAGCGCACAGTCGTGGATCTCGCGCCGGATCTTCTGATCCCACACGTCCCCGCCTCGCAGCTCGCTCTGATCGAGAAAGACGTCGATGCCAGCCGCACGCAGCGCCTCGCAAATCTTCTGGGCAGGCAACGCATCCTGGGATGCGTAACTCAGGAATACCGCGCGCGATGGCTCAGTCACCGGTGAGACCGCCCCTGCCAGGTCGCCGGAGGTCTTCTCACGGCCTGCGTGGGCAGCAGCTTAGCCCATGTGGCCAAGTTTGGCCGAGCTGGGTTGCCGGCTGAGGGACAATCGGTCCGGATCGACCGACCGGTGCAGTCAATGTCCGCTCCGTTACTTTTTTATCCGACCGCTCCGGGTCAATGGCGGCTTATCGCCATGATTGGCGCGGGCGCCCGTTTTGATGGGCGCTTTTTTTCTTTGTCCACGGGAGCCCTACTGGGGATGCCGAATTGGCGTATGTCGCCCGCCAGTCGCCGGGGCTCTCGAACGCATAAATTTAGCAAATGCTTCAGCTGTTATACGTTTGTCCGTTCTGCAAAATTCAACTCTTCGCACCGTTGGTTTCGCACCTACGTTAAAAAGACCATCCTGACTTCCTCGCGACAACACGAGCGCCCGGATGCAGTGTTAAGGTCGCTCGGCGTAGGCAGCATCAAACAGTTCCTCGAGACGAGCCTGAGTGCCGCGGATCTTGTCCACCACCTGTTTTGCCCAGTCGAAGTACTCGCGCCTGCGTTCAAGGGACCATCCGACGGGCGGTGCGACGGCCATGTCGCGGAGGTTGCAGGTCTTGTCGGCAAGCTTCACGAGTTTGGCGGAGGCGCTAAGGTGGGCGGCGTGCTCGATCTGAAGACGCTTGCGTTCCGTCTTCGGCAGCGATTTGTCGTCGGTAACCTCCCCAACGATCACGGCGACATCTCGACCGAACACTTTCTCAATCTCTGCGAGCAGTGTCCCCGTGTCCTCGACAGTGTCATGAAGCAGTGCGGCAGCAAGAACGCTTGGATCGCGCACGCCGCACTCGGACAGGAGATTAGCTAACGCCAGGGGATGATTAATGTACGGACTCGCGTCAGCGCCTTTACGTCGTTGGTCGCGATGACGTTCCGCAGCGAAAGCGGCAGCCCGTAAAATCTGCGGAATCGGATCTTCGAACGAAGTCATGGGTTAGTCAGATTCGAGGCTAGGTATCTGGCGGCGCATGCGCTCTTCGGTCGCGGACTCGCGAACCTGATGATTCACGCGTTGGTTATGATGAGGCTGATTCGCCTGCAGCCGCTGACAGCCAGCCATGGAGCGAGCGCATGAGAGGTGTCCGCTAGTGAGGCGCCGCCGTCGTTCCGTCCGACCAGTGTGACACCGGCACCAGAAAGACCGTCTCGGGCTCCGGGACTTGGTGGTCGTCGAGGACCACCGGAGACCCCGGCAGGTTTGCTCCCCAGCTCGCGCCCGCAACTTTTGGCACGTGGAACATGAGGTGCGGGTGCCAATGGCCCACGTCATCGCCCAGGTACCCATCCTTCGACATCATGAAGGACATCGCGCCCTGCTCGGGTAAGGGGAACTCCTTACGCGCGAGCGCGGCGCGAACCTCGTCGAGAATCCTTTCCTTCGAGTCTCCGGTGAGTGCGAGCTTCGTTCGCCGTAGCGTGTACTCGAGGATCGACCCGGACGCTGCCGGGTTGTAGCAAACCGGTGCCCGCATCTTCGGATTCCAGAAACCGGGGCTTTCGAACGGCGACATCCACGATCTCTCCACGAGACAGGTAAATCCGTTGGTGCCGTGGACTGCGGTCTGGTAACCGTGCGAATCGAGAGTGAGGACCGTGGCCTTGTCGGAGATCGCGGCCGGCGCGGCACTGCGCGCGAGAGCGATCTCGGAACCGGAAGGCATCAGGTATTGCTCGAGAGGCGCCATCCGCTCGTACGGGGTCGCATCAGCCGCCGCGAAGCCCGCCAGCGCCGATAGCAGCACTGCCCGTGTGCAGGCTCCGGCCCATCGAGCCAGGTGTCTTGTTTTCATACGGTCGCTCCTTTCGGGTATGCGCATACTACCGACGGTGCCGCACTCGGGGATATTCCGCCTCGCTCGTCCCTCGAAAGCCCACGCTCATCACTGAAGGGCGAGCTTGCGAAGCAATGGGCGCTTAGGAGGAGTCGCAGGTTCAAACACTGCCACCCCGACCAATAAAATCAATTGACTATGCTTTGACCGGCGCCGCAGTGCGCTCGACGGCGTTCGGCTGCGACCTGGTTTGTGGACGGCATCCGCGGCCTGCGGGTACGCTCGGCTGCATGTCGGAAGAACAGGGACACTCGCAGCTGGAGCCCGCGGATCAGCCGATCCTTTGCGGCCGCTGTGGGTTTGAGATAACCGGCGGCGGTGCGGGAAAACTGTGCGCGATATGCCTGCGAATCTGGGAACAAACTCGTGTGCCGCGCGAGAATTGGTGGATATCCTCTTCGAGTCAGTGGTTCGTGCGCCGCGGGGATCGACAGCTCGGGCCGTACGCGCTCGCGGCTCTGTGCAAGCTGGCAGTCGACGGCAAACTCCGTGTCGACGATCTCGTCTGGACCGAAGGCGTAATGGAGTGGCGCCGAGCCGATCGCATCCACGGATTGCTGTTGCCGCCGTTGACGGTCGGCACTCGCCCCGCGGCTGAGATTCGCAGCGCAGTTAAGGCTGCTCCGATCGCTGCTGTGAGCACCGCGGCGGCCGCCCCGGTCATCGCGGCGGCCGCCCCAGTCATCACGGCGCGCGCCCCGGTCATCGCGGCGCCCGCCCCGGTCACCGCGGCGCCCGCGCCGGTCATCACGGCGCCCACCCCAGTCATCACGGCGCGCGCCCCGGTCACCGCGGCGCCCGCCCCAGTCATCACGGCGCCCGCCCCGGTCATCGCGGCGGCCGCCCCTGTCATCACGGCGCGCGCCCCGGTCACCGCGGCGCCCGCCCCAGTCATCACGGCGCCCGCCCCGGTCATCACGGCGCGCGCCCCGGTCATCGCAGCGCCCAAGCCGGTCATCGCAGCGCCCAAGCCGGTCGTCGCAGCGCCCAAGCCGGTCGTCGCGGCGCCCCGGTCATCGCAGCGCTCACCCCCGGCATTGCGGCGCCCGCCCCGGTCCATCGCGGCGCCCGCCCCGGTCATTGCGGCGCCCACCCCGGTCATCGCGGCGCGCACCCCGGCCATCGCAGCGCCGAAGCCGGCCATCGCGACGCCCGCCCCGGCCATTGCGGCGCCCGCCCCGGTCATCGCACCGCGCACCCGGGTCATCGCGGCGCCCGCCACGGTCATCGCGGCGCCGCGTACGGCGCGACCCAACTACTTCGTGCGGCACTGGCGCGGGCAGCTTCCGCTCCCAGTCTCCTACTGGGTGAACTGGCTCCTCGTCAGCGCCTTGCTGGCGGTCGGCGTGCTGAGCGCGAAGGACCCCGCGCTGCTCGAGCGTCTCGGGACAAATGCCGGCAGCTGGGAGCTCGCGGTCGCCGCGTCGGCGCTCGCCGCTATGGCCTGGCAATCGGTCGGACTATGGAGATCGGCCGAGCGGTATGTGGTGGGGGGTGGAAGGCGCGAATGGGCGACGTTGGCCAAGGTCTGTGTCGGAATAGGACTCCTGCCAGTGGTAGGCTCGGCCCTCGAACAGCTCCCGGCCGTGCAGCAGGCGCTGGATGCGCGATTCAGGGCGGATCGGCCCCGAGTCACGCAGCTGTATGTCGCCAAAGCCGGCACCGAGATCGAGATCGCCGGAGGGTTGTCGCCCGGCATCGCCACTGCGCTCAGTAGCACCCTCGATCGCACCCCGACCATCCGCGTGGTGCGGCTCGCTAATGCGGGCGGCTCGATCTCGGAGGCGCACAAGCTCGCCGGACTGATCGCGGCGCGGGATCTCGTGACGTTTGCGCCGCACGAGTGCGACGGCGCCTGTTTGCTCGCCTTCCTCGGCGGAAAGCTGCGCTACATGGGACTGGGTGGGCGCCTTGGCTTTTACGGGGCAAGCGTTGCGGGCACAGGAGGCGCAGGCGAGAAGCGCAACCAACTGTTCCGCGAGGTAATGCTTGCCCGCGGCGTCCCAACAGCGTTCATCGCGCAGGCGCTCGCAGCTCCGGATTCGCACCCCTGGTATCCAACGACGAGCGAGCTGCTGCAGGCGAACGTCATTACCGGCATCGCCGACGACCCCGAGCATGCGGCCCAGGAGTTTGATGCGCGCGCAAGGCTGGAGGCCGATTTTCTGACCGTGCCGGTATTTGCCGTGCTGCGGCGGCTCGAGCCCGATACTTTCGCGCAACTCAAGGAGACTTATGTCTCCGGGGTGCTCGGCGGTGTCCCGAGGAACGAAATGAATGCCAAGCTCCACGCCGCCATCATGGAGAAGGTCATTCCCAAGTACGTGCGCATTGCACCCGATCACGAGCTGGTCGCGTACTGGAGAACGCAGCTGGACAAGGCACGCGAGCTCAGGGCAATCGATCCGAAGTACTGCGCGCAGTTCCTGACCCCGCAGCCGGGGGTCGATACCAGCGGTCTCGCCGGGCTGTTTTCCCAGAAGGTTCAGGACGAGGACATCCAGGCCCTCGCCAACCTGATACGCGCCGGCGCCGAACATCCCGGACGCGTGCCCCCGGGGTCCGAGGTCAGGGAAGCGTTGCGCGCCAGCGCTCGTCGCGCGGACGCGCTGATTCCCGGTGCCGTGGACATCGTTGCCAATCCGCAGACTGCCTCCACACTGCCGCGCGAGTTCTGCGGTGCAGAGGTCGCCTTCTACGAGTCCATCCTCGCCCTGCCCCCCGCTCAGGCGGGCCCGTTACTGAGGTTCCTGGTCGCGCAAGGCTAAAGGCTCGGTCCAGATGTTTTGTCCGGAGTGCGGCGCGCCGGCGGCCGATACGAACAAATTCTGCACCACGTGCGGCAGGGTGCTTGCTGCCGAGGGCGGGGCGACTCAGGTCGCGATCGTGGAGATGGCGAGGTTCTGGCCCCGCGCGTTCGCCTTCGCCATCGATGGGCTCGCCGTCGTGCTGATTTGTGCGCTTCTTCGGGGCCTGCTGCAGGTGCCGCTCGCGAGCAGCGCCGCGCGGCAGGAATTCTTCTGGCTGGTCGTTCTCGTCCTCCTGATCTACAAGGCGGCGATGGAGAGCTCGCCGCGGCAAGCGAGCCTCGGCAAGCTCGCCTTCGATCTGCGGGTCACCTCCCTCGGGGGCGAGCGGATCAGCTTTCTGCGCGCGCTAGCCCGCAACGTCGCGCTGCCCCTGAGCGCGGTCATTCTCTGCGCCGGCTTTGTGATGGCCGCGTTTACCGCGCGCCGCCAGGCACTGCACGATCTGATCGCGGGCACACTCGTGGTGCGCAGTCCGCATCTCGCCCCGCATGGCGCCACAGTCGCGAGTCCAGTGCCGCAACCGAGCGCTCCTGCGCCGCAATCGAGCGCTCCGGTGCTGCAATCGAGCGCTCCTGCGCCGCAACCGAGCGCTCCAGTGGAGCAGGTCGCTGCTAGCCGCGGGCCAGTCGTGCCACAAACGCCGGCGGGCAGCGCGGCCTCGATTGCGGGGTCGCTGCCGGACCTTCCGCTGCGGGTTTCTTTCTACAAGGCGCGGCGCGGACCGGGTCAGCGCGCCGTGCTCGAGAATCTCTCCGATACCCCGCTTGAGGTCGTCGTCGAAGTGCAGAACCCGGGGAGCAGCACGCAGCTGCGCGCCACCTTCCTGATCAAGGAGCGCTCACTGGGTCAGGTCGGGCTGGTACGCGGGTCGCCCTTTGCAGCGGGGCAGCTCGTGATCGTGCGTCACCCGCAGTATCGACCCATCGTAAGAACCCTCGCCTGACGAGACGGCAAATGCTCGCCTGCCGCCCTTCGTGCGGCGGTGCAGCGCGATGTGACTGCATCTGGAACATGTATCACTCGTGAACAGGGGGCCGGCCTCTCAGGCTGCGGTGTAGCTCCCGGTAAATCATCACCTTGCGTATGGCTCGCCCCTGGCACGGCACTTGCTCCATCAGCCACCAGCCAGGATCCAACGATCTCAGGCGCTCTGATGACGAAACCAAGAAAACACTTCTTCAAGGAGAGGGATTCAATGAGTACCAATCGAGTAGTAGCGCTGGCGGTCGCTTTGGCCCTGGCGTCTGCTGCGGCGCTTGCGGACAACACGCAAGGCCAAAGCGGTAACGGCACGCAGGCGAACAACGGTTCGACCGCGTCCACAGACAACAGCAGCAGTACTAGCAATAGCACTAGCAGCGACACCAATAGCAGCACCCACAGCAACAGCAACACTGCCAACATCAACAAGAACGATGGCAACACTGCGACTGTGAACACGGGTGATGACAATACCAAGACCACGAACATTGGTAGCGGCAACACCAAGAACACCAGCAACACCAAGAATGTCACCGCCGACAGCGACAACACCAAGAATGTAACTGCCGACAGCTACAACACGACCCCGACCACGACCACGATCACCCCGACGTGGAACGTGAACAAGGTCGAGGCGATCTCGACTTTGAGCGCCACGGTCTCCGGCAACTCGGTGTCGGGCCTCGGCAACAACGCCTATAACACCGGCAACGCCAATGGCGGCAAGGGCGGCGCGGGCGGCAAGGGCGGCGCGGGCTTCGGCGGCATCGGCGCCGGCGGCTCGACTGCGGACGTTGGCGGTGCAGGCGCGGTTGGCGCAACCGGCGGCGACGCCAGCAACGGCAGCGCGAGCAACGGCAACGCGAGCAACGGCAGCGCGAAGGCCGGCTCGGCGATTGCGGTCGGCGGCGAGGGCGGTAACGGCGGCAGCGCCAAGGGCGCGGTTGGCGCCAACGGCGGTGACGGCGGCAAGGCCAACGGCGGCGGCGCGCTCGGCGTAGCAGCCTCCGGCGACAGCGGCAGCGGTGGCTCGGGCGGCGACGCCAAGGGCGGCAGCGCGCTCGGAGTCTCGGCCTCCGGTGACGGCGGCAGCGGCGGCAACACCGGCAGCGCCAAGGGCGGTAGCGCCCTCGGCGGCTATTCCTCGAGCGGCGACGGCGGCAGCAGCGGCAACGCGGGCGGCACCAAGGGCGGCAGCGCTGGCGACGGCGCCTCGTCATCGACCGGCGCTGGCGGCAGCGGCGGTAATGCCTCGAGCGGCAACGCCAACAGCGGCGGCCTGGGCGCGGGCTCGTCCGGTAACACGTCTGCAGGCGGCGGCGGCAGCACCGCGGCCGGCTCAGGCGGCGCAGGCGGCGGTGGCACCGGCGGCAACGGCGTCAAGGGCGGCACCGGCGGCTACGGCGCTGGTGGCGCGGGCGGCGCGGGCGGCGCTGGAGCGGCCGGCGGATCCGGTGGCATGTCGACCGGCGGCGCGGGCACGGGCACCGGCACGAGCGGCACAACCTCGGGCAACGGCGCTGGCTCTGGCGCAGCGAGCGGCACGTCCTCGACCTCCGGCACCGGCGGCGCCGGTGGCGCAGCGACGAGCGGCGCGGGCGCGGCGAGCGGCTCGGCTGCCTCGACCGGGACTGCCGGCATGGGCGGCACCTCGGGAGGCTCAGCGGGAGCGGCCAGCGGTACTGCCACGAACACGAGCACTGCCGGTAACGGCGGCACCTCGTCGGGCGCGGCGAGTGGCGGCACGGGTTCGGCGACGAACACGACCGCGGGCGGCAACGGTGGCAGCACGACTGGTGGTGCGGGCGGCAGCGCCTCGAACCAGGGCGGCAATGGCGGCGGCGGTAACGCCAGCGCCAAGGCCGGCTCAGCCAGCAACGGCAGTGCCACCAACGGCAGTGCCACCAACGGCAGTGCTACAGCCGGCAACGGCGGCAACGGTGGCAGCGGCGGCAACGTGTCTGACACGGCGAATGGCGGCACGGGCGGCACTGGTAACGGTGCAGTTGGCGGGAGCGGTGGCAGCGGTGGTGGAGGCGGCTCCAACTCCGTCAATGCCGGCTCCTTCAACATGTCCAACAGCGTCGCGAGCAGCGCCTTCCAGAACAGCGCCGGCATCACGGTCGCGAGCCAGAACAGCGGCGCCTCGTCGCTGGTCCAGCAGAGCGTCAACGTGCAGGCCAACCTGGCAGTTGGTAAGTAAGGACGACTGGGTATTTCCGGTCGCGGCGCGTGGCAACACGCGCCGCGATCCGGAAGATGGATGGGGGCGGGGCGCGGCGGCGCGCCCCGCCCGGCTTGGGGGAAGTTCTAATGGAAGCCAGTAGAATGAAAGCCAGTAGTCCGATTGCGTTATTTGTTGCGGCGTGCGGTCTTCTCGGCACGCCGACCTCGCAGGCCGATTCCCCAATGACACAGAGTTCGCCGCCTGCGCCGAAGGCAGCTGCGGCGACGGCTCCAGCGGCGGCTCCAGCCGCACCGGCGGCAGCCACTGCCGCGAATGCGTCTGGCGCGACCGCGCAGCCCCGCGACCCGCTGGCGGCGGCGGTAATAGATGATTCCCAGCTCAATAGCGCGCGCGGCGGCGCCGAGAGCGTAAATGCCAATGTGACTCTCAATACGAACACCAGTAGTGGTAACGTGACCGGCAACGTGGCCACGAACCTCACGACCGGATCGAACAACCTCAGCGACAGTGCGTTCTCCAATTCCGCGGGAGTTCCGATCGTCATTCAGAACACGGGCAACAACGTTCTGATTCAGAACTCCACGATCCTCAACCTGCAGCTCGCTGCTCCGAAGTAGCGCCGATGAGCCGCTCAGCAGCCCACGGTGCCCTGTGCACGCTGGTGCTCGTGCTGGCGGGATTCGTTCCGCCGGCCTGGGGGGCCATCAGCACCGGCGAGGTGCAGACCGATGCGCTCGAGAGCCTGAGTTTCCCCGTTCATACGCTCAGAGACCTCAAGCTACAGCGCGCCTTTCGCCGCACCTGGCACCAGCAATACGATTTCAGCTGCGGCTCTGCCGCGCTGGCAACGCTGCTCACCTTTCATTACGACGCCCCGATCGACGAGACGAGCGTCTTCAAGGCGATGTTCGCCGTGGGCGACCAGCCCCAGATTCGCGCCAAGGGCTTCTCGCTGCTCGACATGAAGAAGTACCTCGAGTCGCGCGGCTACACGGCCGACGGCGTGCGCTCATCGCTCGATACGCTGATCAGCGTAGGCGTACCGGCGATAGCGCTGATCAGCGATCACGGCTACCGGCACTTCGTGGTGGTAAAGGGCGCAGACCACGACCGCGTCCTGCTCGGCGACCCGGCGCTCGGGGTGCGGGTGCTGTCGCGTCGCGACTTCGAGGCTGCGCGCGTCGGCAACCTGTTCTTCGTGATCCGCAGCCATCGGGATCATGCCCATTTCAACCTGGCGGCTGACTGGGAAGGGCGCCTCACGGCCCCCCTGTATGCCGGAGTCGAGCGCGACTCGCTGGCGTTGGAGATCCTGACGATCCCCAACGGGAGCCGCTTTTGAGCCAGCGAGAACTGCGCATGCGAGCCCGCAAGTACGTGATTGCCGGCGTGGGTTTTGCGGTCACCGTCGCGGGACAGGTGGCAGCCGGCCTCGGTGAGGCCAAGAACGACGACAGCGATCCGCTCGCCGCCGATGTGGTGCCTGAGGAGAATCTCAAGGACCTGCGCGGCGGCATGGACATGAATGGCCTCGTCGGATACTTCGCGATCGACCGGGTGGTGGAGGTCGACGGCGAGGTCGTCGCGAAGATGCAGATCGTGGTCACCAACCTCGATCGGCTGGCCAGCGGGGGCATGCCGACCATCACCGTGTCGGGCCCGGTGGCCGAGCTGGTGCAGGTCATGAGCGGCGGAACTGGCGGGGCGAACCTGGCGGCGGCCACCAAGGAGGCCGCGGCCGCAGCTGCAGCCCAGGCGGCGGAGCCGCGTACGGCTGCTGCGGGCGCGGCGCCCGTGAGCCCGGACGAGATCACAGTGGCCCACACGGGTGCATCTGCCAGCGCCGGCTCCCCGTCGGTCACCGGGGCATCCAGCCCGGCATCGACGACGAGCTCTCAGGGGGCAGCGTCGCTGCAGGCGAACGTTCAGGTGGGCCCGCAGGCCTCGTCCGGGCCGCCGGCCCCGGGCAGTGCTGCAACGCAACAGTCGACGGGCGCCAATGCGACGGCGGGTATCACCAGGATTGTCCCGATCGGCTCGACGGGGCAGTTCGTCGTGATCAGCAACCTGCCGAACGCCGCCTCACTCGCCACCGTCGTGCAGAACGAGGTGCGCGGCACGACGATTCAGACTCAGACGACGATCACCGCCTCGCTAAACAGTCTCACGGCCCTCAACGGGCTTTCGCTCGCGAGCGCGATTCAGCAGCAGGTCGCCCTCAGCGTGCATCACTGACCGCGGAACGGTCAGCCTGACCGCGGAACGGTTACCCCCTCAGAAACGCATCGGCAGGCGAACGGTCGCCTCGAGATCCGGGCTGTCGCGTGTTACGCCTATTCCGATGGAGGTGTTCAGGTACGTCTGGTGAGCGAGCTGGTAGGAGACGCCGAAGCGCAGCGTGCCGAGCTGTATCGTGCCGATGCGCGTAATGGCGAAGCCGGTGGCCGGCGCGGTTTGGGTCGTCTGGTCGACGATGCTGTGCTGATAGCCGATGCTGAACGAGGCGTGCTCGTTGAGCGCGATGCCCATGCCGATGCTCAGATCCAGTATGCCGCCCGGATGAACCGTCCCGTAGCCAAAGCCGACATCGCGGTCGAAGCTCTTGGTATAGGCAGCGCCGCCGAAGAAGACTGCCGGGTCCGAGGGCTTGAGAAACGTGAGGCCGCCCTGGACCGCGTTGAAGCCCGAGCCGGTCGCGATCCTCGTCTGCAGACCCGTCTCCTGATCTATCGGCTGCTCGAAGACATCCGACCCGGTGTGCGACTTGAAGCGCAGGGTGCCGAGCCACACCGTGTTGTCGCCGCGAAAATGATTGAACTGGTAGCGCAGGGCCGCTTCCACGTCGCCAATGCCCGAGCCCGAGGCATCGAAGAAGTCCTGGGTCGTCGAGGGCGTGGCGAGCGGCCGGGTCTCCGTGGTCGTGTTGGCAACCACGAAGGGTGCGCCTATCTCGAGCTCCAGCCGCGAGGTGATGCCGTAGCGCCCGGTCAGGGTGAACACGTCGAGATTGCTCTCGATGCGCTGGATATCGATCAGGCCGATGGTTATGGCGGGCAGAATCGTGTAGCCCACCAGCGCCACCTGGTTATTGGTCGAGTGAATGTACTGCGCGGAGGGTTCGATGACCAGCTGGCCGTGGGGCGTCAGCGCAGTCGGCTCGTCGAACACCTGTGCGGGCGCAGGCGGAGGAGCTGGAGGAGGTGCCTCGCCCACCGGGGCGCTGCCCTGCCCCGCAGGGGTGGGCTGGTCCGCTGCCGGGGCCCCGATCGCGTCGCTGGCCTGCGCGGCGCAGGTTGCGCCGGCGGCAAGCGCCGCGACCAGCGGTATCAGGGTATGGAAGCTACGGTTGTGCATCATCTTGCTCGCTCCAATGTGCCTGCTATCGGTTCCGCCAGTGCGGTCTCAGCGCTGGCGTGACCCTTCGCGCCGATGCGCAGCCGTCCCAGCAGCCGATAGAGCGTCACGCGTGAGATGCGCAGATCCCGCGCGGTCGCGGCAATATTGTAGTCGTTGCGTACCAAAGCTTCCTCCACCATCAGCCGTTCGATTCCTTCACGAGCGCTGGCGAGCGAGCCGACGCGCGCGGTGCCGGTCACCGGGCCAAGCTGCAGATCCTTCGGGGTGACGAGCGAACCTTCGCACATGACCATGGCGCGCTGTACGCGGTTGAGCAGCTCGCGGACATTTCCTGGCCACGAGTGCTGCTGCATGATCTTCAGCGCATCACGCGAGAAGCCATGCACTCCCGGCGCCTTGCCCGTGGCATTGGTGCGGAAGAAATGCTCCGCCAGCACCAGGCAATCGTCTCCGCGGTCACGCAGCGGCGGCACCGCGACGTTCAGGACATTGAGCCGGTAGAACAGGTCTTCGCGGAAGCGGCCGGCGCGCACGGCCGCCTCGAGATCCATGTGTGTCGCGGCGATCACCCGGGTGTCGATATGCATCTCGCGGGTCGAGCCGACCCGCATGACGGTCGACTCCTGCAGAAAGCGCAGCAGGCTTGCCTGGGCGGCGCGCGGCAGATCGCCGATCTCATCGAGGAATATCGTTCCCTGGTCGGCCGCCTCGATCGATCCGATACGTCGTTCATGGGCACCAGTGAATGCGCCCTTCTCGTGGCCGAAGAGCAGGCTTTCGATCAGCTGGTCGGGCAACGCCCCGCAATTCACCGGGACAAAGGGGCCGCCGTTGCGCGAACCCCAATGCACCGCGCGCGCGGCCAGCTCCTTGCCGACGCCGCTCTCACCGGTAATGAAGACCGGGGCGGTGCTGCGGATGATCTTTTCCAGCTCGCCGAACAGCGCCAGCATGCTCGGGCTCTTGCCGATCATGCCGTAGCGTCCCTCGGTCGGCTCGATGGGCGTCGACGCCGATTGGCGCAGCAGTGCCTTGCCGTGCGCGTGCCCCACGGAATACAGCAGACGCGCCGCGTCGATGGGCAACGTGTGATAGTCGAAATAGCTCGAGCACAAGGCACGCGCGGTGGCCTGGTCGCTGGTTCCCCGCGGGGGGAGGATCGCGATCCATTCCATCCCGGAATCTTCCACGACCTCCGCAAAATCCTTCGGCGAGCAGGGCAGTGCTGCGTCGAAGACCGCGATCCCGACGTGGCATTTCTCGGACGCGACAGAGGTCAGCACCTGATCCGGATGGGTCGCGCGTCGTGAGCGCCAGGCATGGGTCGCAAGTGTCGGAGCCAGATCGGGAGTCGAATCCCCGGCCTGAAGGACCACGATGCTGCGTGACAAATTCGTACTTCCCTTCGCTAGGCCGGCCTGGGTTATTTGATCGTTAGTTCCAGCGGCGTCCGCTTTTTAGCATAAAGGCCAGGCGCAAAGATTGAACCGGTTCACACAAAACCCAGTTCCGCACCGCGGCAGGGCACGAAAGTGCTTGCATTCGCCCTCGGCCGGTGCGCAGGCGGGTCGGCTGAACCCTTATGTTCTCTGCGTGCTCGGATCAAGCCGAAAAGAGTACGATAAACACTCTCCATCACCTATAAGTACAAGCCGGTGAAGCGGCGTAACCGATCGGTAATATTCCCGCGCCTCGTGCGCGTCCTCGCGTCGCTCGCAGTCGCCGTTCTCCCGCTGGGCGAGGCGCGCGCGCAGAGCGGCGCGCCTGCGCCCGCCGATACCCTCGCGACGCAGGAGCAGCCCGAGTGGGCACACACGCTCGAGCGCATCTCGCGCGGGGTGGTTGCCATCCAGGTCGATCTCACGCGCAGTTTCGATACCGAGGTCAATGCCTCGCTGCAAGCGACCGGCTTCGTGATCGATGCCAAGCGCGGCCTGATCCTCACCAATCGGCATGTGGTCACGCCCGGCCCGGTCACCGCGCAGGGCATTTTTCTCGATCGCGAGGAGGTGCAGCTGTACCCCGTATACCGCGATCCGGTGCACGATTTCGGCTTCTATCGGTACGACCCGGCGAAGCTGCGCTTCATCACACCCGAGCAGATCCCGTTGTACCCGCCGGGTGCCCAGGTCGGTACCGAGATACGCGTGGTCGGAAACGATGCCGGCGAGCAGCTGTCATTCCTCGCCGGCACGCTGGCACGGCTCGACCGGCAGTCCCCCTCCTATGGGGTCGGCAAGTACAACGACTTCGATACGTTCTATTACCAGGCCGCGTCCAACACCTCGGGGGGCTCCTCCGGCTCCCCCGTCATCGATGTACGTGGCCGGGCCGTCGCGCTGAATGCGGGCGCCGCCAAGGGATCGGCATCGAGTTTCTACCTGCCGCTCGGTCGGGTGGTGCGGGCGCTGCACTATATCGAGCGCAACGAGCAGGTGCCGCGCGGAACGTTGCAAGCGATCTTCAGCTATACACCCTACGACGAGTTGCGACGCCTCGGGCTCCCCGCCGAGACCGAAGCCGAAGTGCGCGCCGCATTTCCGAAGCAGCTGGGCATGCTCGAGGTGGAGCAGATCCTGCCAGGATCCGTGGCCGCTGGCGCCCTCGAAGTGGGCGATATACTGCTGCGCATCGATGGCCGACTCGTGACCGAGTTCGGCGCGCTCGCGGACGCGCTCGATGACTCGGTCGGCAAGACGGTGACCCTCGAGGTGCAACGCCGCAACCAGCACCTGGAACGCACGCTGCCGGTGCACGATCTGTACGCGATGGCGCCGGACGAATACCTCGAGTTCGGCGGCGCGGTGGTGCACAACCTCTCGTATCAGCAGTCACGGCATATGAACCTGCCGATCGAAGGGGTCTACATCGCAAATCCCGGCTACGTGTTCAACGCTGCGGGTATTTTCCGCGGCGCCGTGATCACGCAGTTCGCCGGCCGCAGCATTCACAATATCGACGACCTGGAGCGCGGCCTGGTCGAGCTGGCCGACGGCGAGCGTGTGCTGGTGCGCTACTTCACGGCGGAGGAGACCAGCGCCGCGCAGGTGCAACCGATCATCAACGACCGCCGCTGGTACCCGGCGCGCCGCTGCAAGCGCGATGACACCCTCGGCTACTGGCCCTGCCGAGCGCTGGCGGAGCCGCCGGCGCATGCGCCGCAGGTCGCGGCGACGACCCTGGGAAGCAGCCCCGCGACAGCCGACCCCCATGCGCGGCGCCTCGCCGATTCGCTGGTCGCCGTGAGCTTCGATATTCCCTACCCGGTATCAGGCGTGACGGCCCGCAGTTTCCGCGGCACAGGCCTGATCGTCGATGCCGAGCGCGGTCTGGTGGTGGTCGATCGCGACACGGTGCCAGTGGCGGAAGGCGATGCGCGTATCACCTTCGGCGGCAAGCTGCAGGTGCCGGCGCGCGTCGTGTTCGTGCATCCGCTGCACAACCTCGCCGTGCTCGCCTACGATCCACGACTCATAGGCTCGACGCAGGTACGGGCCGCGCGTTTGCTGACCCGCTCTCTCGAGCCCGGCGAGAAGGTATGGGTCGTGGGAATCAGGCACGACATGCGGCTCACGGCCCAGGAGAGCCGCATCACCGGAATCGACCCCATCGATCTTCCGCTGCCGCGCACGCCAGCCTTTCGCGACAGCAATCTCGATGTGGTTACCCTGCTCAACGGTCCCAGCGACTACGACGGGGCCATTTCCGACAAGTCGGGTAACGTCCTCGCGCTGTGGTCGACGTTCGCCGTCGACAACGGCCATGACCTGGTCGAGCAGACCATGGGTGTCCCCGCCTCGATCGTCGCCGCAATGCTGGACGCGATCCGCTCGGGCGGCGAACTGCGCTCGCCCGAAGCCGAGTTTGGCGCCATACCGCTTTCGAAGGCGCTCGAGCTCGGTCTGGATGAGCAGTGGCTGCGGCAGGTTGAGCTGCACAGCCCGGCGCGCAGCCAGGTGTTGAGCATCCAGCGCCTGGTAGCAGGCTCACCCGCCGCCAAGGTGCTGCAACCGGGCGACCTGCTGCTGAGCATCGACGGCAAGGTGGTCACCCAGTTCGACGAGGCGGAGCGAGCGAGTCAGCGGCCGCGGCTGCAGCTGCGCGTGTGGCGTAACCGCGCGGAGGTGCCCGTCGAGCTTGATACGGTGGTACTGAACGGCAGCGATATCGACCGGATCGTGCAGTGGGCGGGCGCAACGTTGCAGGCCCCGCATCGGGCGCTGGCGGTCCAGCGGGGCATTGCGCCGCAGGGAGTGTTCGTCGCCTATTACCTGTTCGGCTCGCCCGCGAGCCGCTCCGGTTTGACGGCGCTGCGCAACATCGTCGCGGTCGACGGAAAGCCGACTCCGGATCTCGATGCTTTCCTTGCCGCGGTCGCGGATAAAGGCGACCGCGAGTCGGTGCTGCTGAAGACCGTGACGCCAAACCGCGCGATCGAAGTGATCACTCTCAAACTCGATACGCATTACTGGCCGACGTACGAGCTAAGACGCACCGCTGACGGTTGGGAGCGTCGTACGCCGACCGAGCAGCAGCTGGCGCGCCGCACCCCATGAAGGCGAGTGCTCCGCGGTACTGGTGGGTCAACCACCAGCACGCTTGGCGACAGGAGATTGACGGCGAATATCTCTGGTCGCCCAAAACGAACCAGAACGGCACCAGCAACGAAACCTACACCAGCCTGACGAGGGTGATGCCGGGCGATGTCGTGTTTTCGTTCGCTGACGCAGCCATCTGCGCGGTCGGCGTCGCACTCGGTCGGGCGCGGGAAGCGCCGCAGCCCAGGGAACTCCGTGCAGCCGGAAAACAGTCGCGAGCAGAGCCGGGTTGGCAGCTACCGGTGAGATTCACGCAACTGAAATCCGTGCTGAGACCGCAGGAACATGCGTCCGAGCTGACTCCATTACTTCCGAAAAAACGTTCCCCCATCGACGAGAGCGGGGACGCGAATCGCAGGGTGTACCTGGCCGCGGTACCGGAGCTCATGGCGGCAAGACTGCGCGAGCTCCTCGGCGGACAAGTCGAGGAGCTGGTCGCAAGGATCAGCGCATCCTCTGGCGGAGCGCTCGAGGACGAGAGAGCAGAGGCAGAGCTTCAGTTGAGAACGGACATCGGGCCCACCGAGAAACTCGAGCTCGTGAGAGCCCGTAGTGGGCAGGGTGTATACAGAACCAATCTGGAACGGGTCGAGCTGGGGTGCAGAATGACGGGATTGCTCGACCGCCGGCACTTGCGCGCCAGTCACATCAAGCCATGGTGTGTGTGTACCGACCGAGAGAAGCTCGATGGGTTTAACGGCCTGTTACTGTCGCCGCATGTGGGGCATCTGTTCGACCGAGGCTATTTCTCCTTCTCCGACTCAGGAGACGTTCTCGTGGCGCAATCTCTGAATCCAGAGGTCCTGCAGAGCTGGTGCGTCGTGCTGCCGCGTAACGTAGGACTGTTTCGGGCCGAGCAGTGCAGATATCTCGAGCATCACCGCCGTGAGGTGTTCCAACAGAAGCTGGCTGGCGGTATGCGCAGCAACCAGTTCGCGACTCGCGATGTCCTGGTACCGGTGGTTGGCCCGAGCACATTGAGCGGCGAGGGTTAACGACGGTCGCACTTCCTGCATGATCTCTTTGCACGCGAGATCGTGTTGCCGGCGACGCTCGACGATGTACCATCGCTACGGTGCGTGCATCTATTCGTCCTACGGCTTCCTCGCCGCGGCCGCTCGCTGGCCGGGCGATTGCGCTGCTGGCGCTCGCGCTAGGCGCAGTCGGCCCGCTTGAGGCGCAGACCGCGCAGACCATCACCGTGGACGCAACCGCTGCGACACAACCGTTTCCGCACTTCTGGGAGCGGATGTTCGGCTCCGGGCGCGCGGCGCTCAGCCTGCGCGAGAGCTACCGCGAGGATCTGCGCGCCGTGCGCAGCGTCACCGCGATCGCCTACGTCCGCTTTCACGACATCCTCGATGACGACATCGGCGTGTATGCGGAAGATCGCCACGGCAAGCCGCTGTACAACTTCTCCTACGTCGACCAGGTGTACGACGGGCTCCTCGCCAGCGGCGTACGGCCCATCGTCGAGCTGAGCTTCATGCCGCGCCAGCTGGCGCAACGCGATATCCGCCACACGTTCTGGTACCACCCGGTGGTGTCCCCGCCGAAGGACTACGGCCGCTGGGATGCGCTGATCGACGCGTTCGCGCGGCACCTGGTGCAGCGCTACGGCATCGCGGAGGTCAGCCAGTGGTACTTCGAGGTGTGGAACGAGCCGAATCTCGACTTCTGGGCCGGCCAGCCCAAGCAGGCGACCTACTTTACCCTGTACGACCACACCGCCCGCAGCCTGAAAGCGGTGGACGCGCGCCTGCGGGTCGGCGGACCTGCGACCGCGCAGGCCGCATGGGTCGCGGCTTTCATCCGCCACTGCCGGCAACAGGGCGTACCGGTCGACTTCATTTCGAGCCACGTCTATGGCGATGACTCGGCCCAGAACGTGTTCGGTACGCGCGAGCCGCTGTCGCGCAGAACCATGGTATGCCGCGCCGTCGCCAAGGTTCATGAGGAGATCCGCGCTTCGCCGCTGCCGCAGCTGCCGTTGATCTGGACGGAATTCAACGCCAGCTGGAGCAACCATCCGGAAGTCACGGACGCCCCTTTCATGGCGCCCTGGCTCGCCGAGACGGTGCGTCAATGCGACGGGCTGGTACAGGACATGTCCTACTGGTCATTCTCGGACGTGTTCGACGAGCAGGGTGTCGTCAAGACGCCGTTCTACGGCGGGTTCGGCCTGCTCGCCGTGGGTGGCATCCCCAAGCCGGCTTTCAATGCCTTTGCCCTGCTGCACCAGCTCGGCAATGAGCGCTTCACGGGCGATGTCGCGGGCGCGCTGCTCACGCGCCGCGCCGACGGGGCGCTGGTGCTCGCGCTGTGGAACTATGCGGACCCCGGCGTCACCGTTGCGGTGCGCAACGTGGTGCTGAAGTTCGTACACACGCAGGCGCGCACCGCGAGCGTTCAGTCGCTCGACGCCGCGCACGGCGATGTCGGCGACGCCTACCGCGAGATGGGGGCACCGCGTTATCCCACGCAGGAGCAACTGCGACAATTGCGCGCTGCCGCGGCGCTGCCGCCAGCGGCCAGGCGCGAGCTCGATTCCGGCAGTCTGAGTCTCGAGATTCCCGCCGACGGGCTGACGCTGGTTACCCTCGCGCCGAGTCCACCCGCGCGACACTGACAAGCCGTCCGGACGGTTGCGGACTTCGGACGCGCACACGACATGGCCGTTGCTGAAGAGCCCCACAAGTCCCCGGCAACCGCGGCGAGCCCGCTGCTGCCCTGGCTGGTTGCGGTGGCGTTCTTCATGCAGGCGCTCGACACCACCATTCTCAACACCGCAGTGCCGAGCATCGCCCGGGCGCTCGGCGTCGCGCCGCTCAGCATGAAGGCGGTGCTCGCAAGCTACACGCTGAGCCTCGCGGTGTTCATCCCCATCAGCGGCTGGATGGCGAACCGCTTCGGCACGCGGCGGGTGTTCACCGGGGCCATCGGCCTGTTCACGCTGGGTTCGCTGCTGTGCGGCCTGGCGCGCAACATTCACCTGCTGGTCGCGTTTCGCGTCCTGCAGGGCTTTGGCGGCGCCATGATGGTGCCGGTCGGCCGTCTCACGCTGGTGCGCGCGTTCGCCAAGTCGGAGCTGGTGCGCGCGATGAGCTTCGTCGCCGTGCCGGGCCTGGTCGGCCCGATGCTCGGGCCGATCGCCGGCGGCCTGATCACGGGTTACTTCCACTGGAGCGTCATCTTCTTTCTCAACGTGCCGATCGGGCTGGCAGGGCTGCACCTGATCTGGCGCCACCTGCCCGACTACCGCGAGGAAGCCACGCCACCGCTCGACCTGGCCGGGCTGCTGCTGTTCAGCTCAGGGATCGCACTGCTGTCCTACGTGCTCGAGGTGTTCGGTGAGCACGGCCTCGACACCGCGGCGATACTGGCGCTGCTGGCGCTCTCGGCGCTGCTGCTCGCCGGCTACGGCCTGCATGCGGTGCGCGCCCCGCACCCGCTGCTGCACCTCGCGCTGTTCCGCATTCGCACCTTTCGCGCCGCGGTCTCCGGCAGCTTCTTCACCCGCATCAGCATCGGCGGGATCCCGTTCCTGTTTCCACTGCTGTACCAGGTGGGGCTCGGCTACACCCCGATCCAGTCCGGGCTGCTGATGATGCCGCAGGCCTTCGCCGCCATGAGCCTGAAGATGACCATGCCGCGGATCCTCGCGCGTTTCGGCTATCGCAGCGTGCTGGTCGGCAATACCGTGATGCTCGGCCTGCTCATCATGCTGTTCGCCACCATCGGCGGCACCACGCCCGTGTGGCTGATCGTGGGCCAGCTCTTCATGTACGGCTTCTTCCAGTCGCTGCAGTTCACCAGCATGAACACCCTGGTCTACGCCGACGTCAGCAACGCCGAGGCCGGTGCCGCCAGCTCGATCGCCAGCACGGCGCAACAGCTGTCCATGAGCTTCGGTGTGGCCGCGGCCTCACTGGTGGCGGCGCTGTTCATCCCGGACCCCCACCATGCTGCCGCGCGGCAAATGATCAGCGGCATCCACGAAGCGTTTCTGGTGCTAGGCATCGGCACTGTGGTGTCGACGCTGGTGTTTGCCGGGCTGAAGCGCACCGACGGCAGCGCGGTGAGCCAGCACCGCGTGGACCTGCCGGCCGCGTGAGCGTGTTTGTATACTGTGCCCCCCGCGCCGACTGGCTCGCGCGCACTGGCTGAGAAGGAGAACGACATGACAGCCGCTCAAGTTCCCGTAACACTGCTGCGCGAGCAGCTCGCCGGCGCCGTGCGCCGTCACTGGGTACTGTTTCTCTGCGAGGGCATCGCCCTGGTGATTCTCGGGCTGCTGGCGGTGCTCGCCCCGATGATCGCCTCGGTCGCGGCGACGGTGTTCTTCGGCTGGATCCTGCTGCTCTCCGGCGTGGTGGGCCTGATCTCCACGCTGCGTGCCCGGCAGGCACCGGGTTTCGCATGGTCGCTGCTGTCGGCGCTGGTGGGCATCGTGGCGGGTGTCCTGCTGCTCGCCTGGCCGCTGCTCGGGACACTGTCCCTCACCGCGGTGCTGATCGCGTTCCTGCTGCTGGAGGGCGGGGTGTCGATCATGTACGCGCTCGAGCACAAGAGCGCCCTGTCGGGTCGCTGGGGCTGGATGCTGGCGAGCGGCATGGTGGATGTGTTCCTCGGCCTGCTGCTGTTCATCGGTTTGCCGGGAACCGCGCTGTGGGCGCTCGGCCTGCTGGTGGGCATCAACCTGCTGTTCGGCGGCTGGGCGCTGATCCTCATGGCGCTGCACGCGCGGCCGGCCACGGCTGCCTGAGGCTACGGGGCCACCATGAAGCTTACGATCGAAGTGATCGGCTGGAGCGGTGCGGCACTGCTGCTGGCCGCCTACGCGCTGCTGTCTACCGGCAGGCTCAAGGCGGAATCGACCACGTACCAGCTGATGAACATCCTCGGCGCGGTGGGCTTCGTGGTGAACAGCGGCTGGAACGGCGCGCTGCCATCGGCGGCCATGAACGTCGTGTGGCTGGGCATCGGCCTGTACGCTCTGCGCCAGCAACGCCGGCCGAACATCAAGGCCGGCTGCACCGGTTAGCCGCGGCACGCCGGCTTGGACGCTGGCGCCCTGCGACCCCCCATGCTGTAGTCACGGCCATGGGACGCCGCACGGTGCTCGTGGCTCTCCTGCTGGCCTGGCTCCCCATCGCGCCCGTCATGGGCGCCTGCGCGCTCAAGGTCGCGGAGCTTCCGGTGACCATGAACGGCATGCGGCCGATGGTGCACGCGCAGATCAACGGCAGCGATGCGCTGTTCATCGCCGACAGCGGCGCGTTCTATAGCTCGCTCACCCCGGCGGCCGCGGCGCAGTACAAACTGCACCTGAGTGCCGCCCCCTTCGGGTTCCGCGTGAGCGGTATCGGCGGGGACGCGCAGGCGTGGTTGACCCGCGTCGAGACATTCACCATCCTCAACGTTGCCGTTCCCCACGTGGAGTTCCTGGTCGCCGGGAACGATCTGGGCCGCGGGGCGGTCGGTCTGCTCGGTCAGAACGTGTTCAGGCTAGTCGGAGACGTCGAGTACGACCTCGCGGCGGGGGTCATCCGGCTCGTGCAGACGAAGGATTGTCGCAACTCGCCGCTCGCCTACTGGGCAAAATCGCAGCCCTTCTCCGTCATCGACATCGATTGGGCGAGCGCTGAATCCCCGCATACCACCGGCGATGCCTACCTCAACGGCGCCAGGATCCGTGTGCTGTTCGACACCGGTGCCGGCGCCTCGACCCTGTCGCTGGACGCCGCGAAACGCGCCGGCATTACACCGGACAGCGCCGGCGTTATCCCCGCGGGGATGGCATCCGGGATGGGGCGGCACTTCGTGCCGACCTGGATCGCACCTTTCGCCAGCTTCAAGATCGGCGACGAGGAGATTCGCAACACGCGGCTGCGCATCGGTGCGCTCGCCCTTTACAGCGATCGCCGCCCCGTCGATATGCTGCTCGGGCCCGATTTCTTTCTGTCGCACCGCGTCTACGTCGCCAACAGCCAGCGCAAGCTGTACTTCACCTACAACGGCGGACCTGTTTTCGATCTGACAACCGTGGCACCTGCAGCGGCGGACGCGAATCCGGCGCCGGTCGCGGACGCCACGCCCGCCGGCGGCACCGTGCCCCAGGCGGCCGCCGCGCAGGCCGCTGGCGCCGGGAGCGCCGCGGCCTCTGCGGCGGCGGCAACGTCACCGGGATCGCAGTCCGCCGAGGAGCTGCACGATGCCTCGGCCTTCAGCCGGCGTGGCACGGCGTTCGCCGCGCGTCACGATTTCACGCACGCCATCGCCGACCTCACGCGCGCCTGCGAGCTCGCGCCGGGCGAGGCCGACTACTTCTACCAGCGCGGCATGGCCTACCTTGGGAACCGGCAGAGCGATCTCGCGTTGGCCGACTTCGATCACGCGGTGCAGCTCGATCCTAACGACCTGCAGGCGCTGGTGGTACGCGCCAGCCTGCACACCCGGCGTCACGAACAGCAGGCTGCGATCGCCGATCTGCAGGCCGCAGAGCGTGCCGCCCCCAGGGAAGCGGACGTACGCCTGCAGCTGGGTGAGCTTTTCCAGCACAACGATCAGTTCCCGCAGGCCATCGTCCAGTACACCATCTGGATCGAGGTACACAACAGTGGCGATGTGCGGATGGCGAGCGCACGCAACGGACGCTGCTGGACGCGAGCCCTGTGGAACCAGGAGCTCGAGCAGGCGCTCATCGACTGCAACGCGGCCCTGAAGCAACTTCCCAACACGGCAGCGCTGCTCGAGAGCCGCGGTCTCGTACAGCTGCGGCGCGGCGAGTACGATAAGGCGATCGTCGACTACGACCAGGCGCTGAAGCTGCGTGCGCCGCGGCCTTGGACGCTGTACGGCCGCGGCATCGCGCGATTGCGCAAGGGGCTCACGGCCGAGGGCCACGCCGACCTCGCCTCGGCAACCGCGCTCGATCCCAACATCGCCGAACAGGCGGGCAAGTACGGCCTGACGCCCTGAGCGCCTGCGGGCGCAGCGCAGCCGCGGTGCCCTGATCGGCGCACTTTCTTACAAAGTGCGCAGTCGCTCACGACTGCCGTATGCCCCCGCACCCCGATATGGGTACAGTGACGCCATGAGACGGATGTCCGGCAGGCGACGGATCGCCACATTACTCACGGTGCTCACGGTCGCCACTTCGGCTGCCGCTACTGCGGCCGGCGCAACGGCCGCCGTGCGCGCCCTCAGGCCGGCCGCCGCCGCCGCCCCCGCGCCGCACCTGATGGCCTTCGGTGGCCGCAGCGCCGTGCAGCAGCAAAGTGGGCTCGGCGGCAAGCTCGATGCGACGCTCGCGGACCTGGTGCGCCATGCGAGCCGCGTGCGTGCCGGGCATGAGCTCGAGGACCTGCACTCGCTGAGTCCCGCGGCGCGTTTCATGCAGACTGCCGGTGATGCGGGTCCGCTGGTCGCCGTCGATGCGGTGACGCGCGGCAACCCGCGGCAGCTCGCGGCCGCGCTCGTCGGCCTCGGGCTGCAGCACCCGGCGATCTATTCCAACGACGTCGGCGGCTGGCTGCCGGTGAGCCGGGTCAACGCTGCCGCGGCGCGCGCCGAAGTGGTCGCCATCCGCGCCGCGCTGGCGCGCACGCGCGCCGCCCCGATCGCCACGCAGGGAGATTTTGCGCAGGCCAGCAACGTGTTGCGTACGACCTACCCGACCCTGAACGGCGCGGGTATCACGGTCGGCGTTCTCTCCGACAGCTTCAACTGTTACGGTGTCTACGATCAGCCCGATAGCGGTGTGCCGGCCTCCGGAACCCAGGGGTATGCGCCATACGGCTTCGCCACCGACACCGCGCCGTTCGACGAATCCAACGGTTACCTGCCGGCGAGCGTCGACGTGCTGGAGGAGGCGACCTGCAGTCAGTATGGACAGCCGCTGCGGTTGCCCTTCACCGATGAAGGCCGCGCGATGCTGCAGATCGTTCACGTCATCGCCCCCGCAGCCGCCCTCGCCTTCTACACCGCCGACACCAGCGAGGCGGATTTTGCCAACGGCATTGGCGCGCTGGCGAAGGCGGGCGCCAAGGTCATTGCCGATGACACCGGTTACTTCGACGAGCCGTTCTTCCAGGACGGCATTCTCGCGCAGGCGATCGACGCCGTTGAGGCACAGGGCGTGGCTTACTTCTCGGCCGCCGGCAACGACGGGCAGGAGTCCTACGAGAACACCGCACCGAGCTTCGCTACGCCGGGTAGCGGTGAGAATGCCGGGGAAAATCTACTGAACTACGACAGCAGCGGCGCAACGACCACCACCGCACTGCCGGTCACGATCCCGCCGCTGTTCTCCGGCGAATTCATCGCGCTGATCGTGGAATGGGACCAGCCGTACGTGACCGGCGCGCCTGCCAGTGGCGGTGCGAGCAGTCAGATCGATCTGTGCGTCACGGGTGCGTCGACCTACACGGTCATCAACCTCGATGGCAACTCCGTCACCTGCACGGCAGCGAACGCGCCCGGCACCGATGCGGTGCAGGTGCTCATCCTCGGCAACCCGGCCAGTGCCAGCGGCAACACCACCTCCCAGCAGGTGAAGCTGGTGATCGGTCTGGTGAATGGCAGCCCGACTCCCGGGCGGATCAAGCTGGTGGTGGCGGACGACGGTGCCGGCAGCACCATCGACTCCTTCGACACGCATAGCCCGACGCTGCAAGGTCACCCAGGGGCTGCGGGAGCGGCCGCCGTGGCGGCGGCTTTCTTCGCCCAGACGCCCCGCTGCGGCACTTCGCCCGCGGTGCTGGAACGCTACTCATCTGAGGGCGGCGAGCCGATCCTGTTCGATACCGCGGGCGGCCGCCTGGCGACGCCGCAGGTGCGCCAGAAGCCGGACTTCACCGCAGCGGACGGCGTGAACACCTCGTTCTTCGGTTTCCCCCTCAGCGACAGCGGCAACACCGACGACTCCACGGTCAGCGCGTGCCAGAACGACGCGACCTACCTGAACTTCTTCGGCACTTCCGCCGCAACCCCGCACGCGGCGGCCGTCGCGGCGCTCGCACTGCAGGCCATCCCCGCTCTCACGCCAACGCAGATCTACGACGCGTTGCACACGGCGGCCACGCCGATGGGCAACCCCTCGCCCAACTATGAGTCCGGTTACGGCTTCATCGACGCGCAAGCCGCGCTGGCCTCTCTGCCAACCGGCGCGGCGCTCAGGCTCGCCAGCACCACGATCACCGTCGGCAGCTCGACCACCCTGAGCTGGGTCGCGATCAATGCCACGAGTTGCACGGCGAGCGGGGCGTGGAGTGGTACGCAGCCGATCACTGGCAGCCAGAGCGTTGCGCCGGCGGCTGTTGGATCCTACGCGTACACGCTTACCTGCACCGGGGCGTCCGGCAATCGCAGCGGTACGGCCACCCTGGCGGTGCAGGCGGCGGGGTCGAGCCCGGGCAGCGGCGCTGGTGGCGGCGGCGCCGCGGACGTCGCATCGCTCGTCGCGTTGCTGGGCTGGGCGCTGGCGCGCACCCGGCGCGTCATGGCTGCGCGAGCGCAGCCAGTGCGCTGAGCAAAGCCGCGCCGTTCGGCGACCCGAGTCCCGTGCAGGCATCCCATCCGGGCCCGGCGCGGTAGGCGCCGTTGTTGCCCTGGGTGATATCGCGAAACGCCCGCTCGCCGATCTGGTAGAGCGCCGCGTGCACATCCCCGAGCGGCCGCCCGAGGTGTTGATCGCAGCGTGCGATCAGCGCCGCCCACAGCGGCGCCACCGCGCTCGTACCGCCGATCACCTGCGACTCACCGTCCACCAGCACCTGGTAGCCGGTCAGCGGGTCGGCATTGCCGGCCACGTCGGGCACCCCGCGCCCCGCGCTGCCGTTCGGCGCCTGCGGCACCTGGCTGTGCTGCTGCCAGACCGGTAACGGGAACACCACGCTGACCCCGCCGCCGGTGGCGCCCTCTGCGGCGCTCGTGTCGTTCCACACCACTTCAGTCGCGATCGCACTGCCACTGGCCGTGAGGCGCGTGCCGCCGCAGCCGAGCGCGAACGGGCTCGAGGCCGGAAAATCCACGTGCGGCTCCCCGTCGCTCTCCCCGTCGCTCGAGCCGCCGTCGCCCGCCGCGACGGTGACCGTCACACCGAGCGCCGCGGCGTCTTCCAGCGCAGTCTGCATGGCGTTGCGTGACGGCGCGGTCCAGCCGTCCTCGGGACCGCCCCAGCTGATCGACATCACGACCGGGTGGTGGGTGCTGTCGTGCGCGGCCTGTGAGATCGCCTCGTAGAACCCCTGGTCGGTGTTGGGTGCAAAGTACACGACGATCGCCGCCCCGGGGGCGAGCGCCCCGATCACCTCGATGTCGAGCATCACCTCGTCGTCGGCTGCGCCGCCGGGCTGGTTGGATCCGCCGGCGACTCCCACGGCAATCACCGGAGGCGGGCGGGTGATGCCGAGGCCGGTAAAGTAGCGCGCAAGATCTGCGGTGCTGAAGCCGCCGCCGAGCTCGACGACCGCGACCGTCTGGCCGCTGCCGTCGGTCGCCGCGGGAAAACCGTAGAGCGCGCCGAGCTGGATCGGCGTGTAGCTGGCGAGCGGTGCCGCCTGCGGCCGTCGCACATGCGCGCGCGCGACGGGCCGCCGGTCCAGTCCGAGCACCGCGATCGCCTCGGCGGGCAGCGCCGGTGCGTGGCCGCAGCCGACAAAGGGGCCGCGGCCGTCGGCGAGCTGGTAGCGGCCGAGCTGCACGGCGAAGGCCCGCTCGAGCGCCTGCGGCGGGCCGGCGAGGTGCAGCACGCGGCGATTCGCCGCGGCGCCGGTCTCGCGCAGTCCGTGCCGCCGGGCGAAGTCACGCAGGCGTGCGAGGTCGGCCGCGTCCGCGCCGCATTGCCGGCCGAATTCGGCGCGCGGCCACTGTGGGGCTTGCGGCCAGGAAGCGCTGCGCGGCAGCGCGCCGTGCCGGCGCCGCAGCACCAGCGTGACTTCCAGCGGCGCGGTATCGGTGTGCGGACCGAGATACTTCATGCCGGACGGGGTGGTCCACGGAGCGCTGTGCGGCGCGGGCGATGTCGGGCTCATGTCGCGACTCCTTGACTGTTAGACTGCCCGCAAACCGGAAGACGACGACGTGCGCGCAGCGACGGCCACATACCTGTGCGGGCTGCTGATGATGGCGGGCGGCCTGGCCGCTGCGGCCGCCGCCGGCACGGCCAGCACCGCCGCTGCCGCCGACACGCAGTTCGCGAACTACGCATTCGCCACCGAGCTCGGCTCGGGCATCTACGCGGTGAACGGCCGCACGATTCAAGTCTACCAGCTGTCGCCCGCCTACCATCTGCGCCCGGCAGCACCGCGCGGTGCACGCCCCGGCATCAGGCTGCTGTTCCCCCTCACGGTGGGTTTCTTCAATTTCCAGCCGGTCGACCTGGTGCATCTGCAACTGCCCAATTCGATCGGCGCGCTCAGCCTCGAGCCCGGCGTCGAGCTGGATTTCTGGCTGAACGATGCATGGCATGTGTATCCCTACCTCAAGGCGGGCGGAACTTTCGCCTCGTCCGCCGGGATCAACGCGGTGATCTTCGGCACCGGAGTGCGCAGCGATTACCGTTTCGAGGCACTCGGCAGCGGCGCGCTGTGGCGTGCGGAGCTCGCCTACGCGGGCGTGCACTACCAGGGCGATCTGCCGAACGACTCCTTCACGCGGCTGCGCAACGGCGCGGAGGTCAGGCGCAACCTCGGCTGGTCCTGGCACGACCGTGCCGTGCAGCTTGCGCCCTATGCCTTCACCGACATCTACTTCAATGCCCCTTCAGGTCCGGCTTCCGGCATCAGTGCCCGCACCGTGCAGTTCGAGGCGGGCCTGATGCTCGGCCTGATCCCGCAGTACCAGGTCTACGGCTGGTCGCTGCCGCGCATCGGCATCGGTTATCTCGATGCCGGGATCCTCTCCGGGTGGCGCCTGGTGATCGGCGATCCATTCTGATCTCATGGCGGTCAACCTCCGCCACCTCCATGCGTTACGATGTACCGGCGGCTCTGGGACCCGCACAGACCTGGTCGTCCGAGGTAAGCATCATGCTCAGACACCCGTTGCGCACCGCGCTCGTCTGCGCCCTGGCATGCACGATGGCCGCGTGCTCGACGCTGTATGTAAAATCCGACGTCAATACCGCTCTCATCGGGCAGGTCCACTGCAACAGCTTCGCCTGGGCCGGCTCGTTCCACGGCAACAGCCCGCTGCGCGGTGGCATCGCCAATCCCATCAATGAAAGCCGTCTGCGCAGCGCCATCGCCACACACCTCAAGGGACCGATCCAGGATGCTCCGGGGAACGCCGACTGCCTGCTCGGTTACGGGATCGGCGCGACCCGGGCGGTGGACTGGCCATACGGCTACGGCTGGGGCTACTACGGCTACTGGGGCTGGCCCGGGCCTTACGTCTACCCCGAGGGCATCATCGCGGTGGATATGTACGATGCCCGCACGCATCAGCCGCTGTGGCACGCCTCCGTGGACCAGAATCTCGTTGGTACGAGCGGCGCCGAGACGCAGAAGCGCATCGACGCGGCGGTGGCTGCGATCTTCACCAAGTACCCCGGTTGAGACAGTAGCTCCTCCCCCGCCAGCGCAACTGGCAGCTTAGGCTCCACGCGGGCAAGATCGCCCCATGGGGAGCTCGATCGGCGTCGGCCTGATCTTCGGCAACGTGCTGCTCGAACAGCTCGGCCTGCCGGTGCCCGCCATTCCCACGCTGCTGTTCGCCGGTGCACTCGTGGCAGCGGGGCGTCTGCCGGGGGCCGCGGTGTGCGCCGCGGCGCTGCTCGCCTGCATGATCGGTGACGCCAGCTGGTACATCGCCGGCCGCGCCTCCGGCGGGCGCGTCATGAAGCTGCTGTGCCGCATTTCGCTGACGCCCGACATCTGCGTCAGCCAGACGCAAAGGAGCTTCGAGCGCTGGGGTCCGAAGGCCCTGCTCGTCGCCAAGTTCGTTCCCGGGCTGTCGCTGATCGCCCCGCCGCTCGCCGGCGCCACTCACATGAGCCCGCCGCGCTTCGCCGCGCTGAGCACGCTGGGTTCGGCACTGTGGGTCGGTGTGGTGCTGCTCGCCGGCGCGCTGCTGCGCTCGCAGATCGAGCAGCTGCTGCCGCGGGTCGTGGATCTGGGCGGCGCCGCGCTGTTGATCGTGCTGGCGCTGCTGGCGGCCTACATCGGCTTCAAATGGGCGGAACGGCGCCGCTTCTACGCCGCGCTCGACATGGCGCGCATCGGCGTGGACGAGCTGCACGCGCTCATGCACGGGTCAGCGCCGCCGACGATCCTCGACGTGCGCTCCCCGATCGCGCAGGGGCTGCAGACGCGCCGCATTCCCGGAGCGCTGCACATGCCGCTGCACGAGGTCGGGGCGCGCAGCGTCACGCTGCCGCGCGACCGCGAGATCATTCTCTACTGCAGCTGCCCGAACGAGGCCTCGGCGGCGCAGGCGGCCCACGTGCTCATGCGTCGCGGCTTTCGCAAGGTGCGTCCCCTTTTCGGCGGACTCGACGCCTGGATCGCCGCAGGCTACGCGGTGGAGGATGTGCCGGCCGCCGGCGCCGTCGGAACGGTCGCCACTCTGGTCGTCGAGCCGACGCGCTAGCTTCACTGCGCGGGCGTGGCGGCAGCCCCCTGCCGCGCCCCGCCATGCAGGGGTATCGCAGTGTGCGGCGGATCGATGCGGCCGCGAACTTCCGCCCACAGCGCTGCGTACACCTGAGCCGCCTCGCTCTTCGGTGCGCTCACCGGCAGCGGCGCGCGCCGCACGCTCATGCGCTCGATCTCGCTGCGGTAGGGCACCTCGGTCGCCAGGATGGCCGGAAACCGCGCGCGCGCCTCGGCCATGAGCTCGCAGTGCAGTGCGCGGCGGCGATCGACCAGCGAGAAGAACGGCAGCAGCGTGAGGTCGTGCCAGCCCGCGGCGTCCACGAAGTCGTACAGCTGCACCAGCATGCGCAGCGACAGCGGCGTCGGCACCAGCGGCACGATCACGACATCCGCCGCGCGCAGCACGTTTTCCGACAGCAGCGAGATGCCGGACGGGCAGTCGAGGAACAGCGCGCCGTAGATCTCGCGCACCGCGCGGCTCATCTTCAGCAGCCGCTCGGTCGGGTGGCGGCGTGCAGCCAGGTGGACGGCGAAGTTGCGGTAGGAAAGATCCGCCGGCAGCAGGTCGAGATTGGGGTAGCCGCTCGCGCACACCAGCTCGGGCAACTCGATCTTGCCGGCAGCGAGGCGCTTCGCCGAGCCGTGCTCGTGCGCCTCACCGCGCAGCGCGTAGGTCGCGCCGCCCTGGGAGTCGAGATCCCACAGCAGCGTGGCGCAGCCGCCGGCCGCGCTCAGGTAGGCGAGATTGACCGCGGTGGTGGTCTTGCCGACGCCACCCTTGATGTTCGTGACCGCGACGATCCGCACGCCGCGAGCATACGCCCGCCGCGTGAGCGACGGCAGACCAGTCTTTCGGTAAGCACGGCGGCGCGGTAACCGCAGCCGCAGCAGCCTCAGCCGCTGGCGCCTCGGCGCTGGCGGCCCGCGATGCGGGCGCGCACCAGCGCCCCGAGATGACCAACGATGAGCAGCATCGCGAAGATGAACGAAGTAATGATCAGTTCCATAGTGAGTGATCATCGGGGTGCGGGCGGCAAAAACAACCCCGCGGCCGCCCCTGCGGGGCGACCGGGTTCACATTTTCAGGAGGCAGTTGCAGGAGGCAGTTGCGGTCGCCGTCAGGTGATCGAGCCCGGCTTGCGCAACATCTTGCCGATCTCCGCGGCATGTGCCTCTTCGGCGGCGATCTGCGCCCGGGCGTACTCCTCGAGCATTATGTTACGCCCGGCGACCGCGTCGAGGAGCTTGCGGTACTCGGCGAGTCCCTCCAGCTCGTGCGCCAGCGCTTCGCGCAGGATCTCGTCGACGTTGTGCTTGTGAGTCTCCAGCAGCGGGCCGATGGTGAGCGAGGGATGCCCACCGAGGTTGGTGACGTGCTCGCCGGCCTGCACGGCGTGCGCTTGCGATTCCTGCGCCTGGCTGCGCAGCCAGGCCACGATCGGAATGCGGTTGTGGCCGAAGATCATGAAGCTGTAGTGCAGGTAGCGCACCAGTCCCGCGAGCTCCAGCTCGAGGATGTGCTTGAGAAGCTCGATGACCCGGGCCGTTTCCGCTTTGCCAAGCTCGGCGCTCATGTTCGTCTCCCGCACCCCAAGGCGCCCGCGCATGGTAAGCCCTGCGCTGGTGTATCGTACACGCCGCGCGCCGGCGCAGGAGGCACTTTCATGAGCGGGTTCTACGACATCGCGGTCACCGGCATCGACGGCACGCCGGACCTCTTGGGGAAGCTGCGCGGCAAGGTCACGCTCGCCGTGAACGTCGCCAGCCGCTGCGGACTCACCCCGCAGTACCAGGGGCTCGAGCAGCTGCAGCGCGAGCTGGCGGCCGAGGACTTCACTGTGGTCGGCTTTCCCTGCAACCAGTTTGCCGGCCAGGAGCCGGGGGACGAAGCGCAGATCGCCGCGTTCTGCCGCACGACCTACGAAGTGAGCTTTCCGCTGAGCGCGAAGCTCGAAGTGAATGGGCCGGCGCGCCACGCGGTGTATCGCTTTCTGACCGCCCCCGGCAGCGGCATCGCCGGGGACATCAGCTGGAACTTCGAGAAGTTCCTGATCGGCCGCGACGGCCGGGTGCTGAAGCGCTACCCGCCGCCGACCCTTCCGCAGGACAACGGTCTCATGCAGGACATCGCCGAGGCGCTCTAGGCGCCAAGCGCCGCGCGCCTGCCATGGCGGAATTCGAGTTCGCCGTTCTCGGAGCCGGTGCCATCGGCTCGATCCTCGGCGCGCACCTGGCGCGCGCCGGACACGCGGTAGTCATGCTGGCGCGCGGCGCACGGGCCGCGCACCTCGAACGGCACGGTCTCACGATCACCGGCCTCGCCGAGTTCACCACCGCGGTGCAGACGCTGCGCGACCCGGCGGCGCTCGGCAGTGCCGGCACGCTCATCGTCGCCACCAAGACTCCCGGCACCGCCGCGGCGCTCGCGGCGCTCAAAGCGGCCCGGTTCGACGTCAGCTTCTCGATCCAGAACGGCCCGCTGAAGAACGAGCTGCTCGCCGCCGCCTTCGGCCGCGAGCGCGTGCTCGGCGCACTCGCCGACACCAGCGGCGAGCTGCTGCCGGATGGCCGCGTGCTGTTCACGCGTAACGTGAACGTCTACCTCGGCGAGCTCGCCGGCGGCGAGAGCGCCCGGGCACAGCGCCTCGCGCAATCGCTCGAGACCTCCGGCGTACGTGCCTGCGCCACGGCGCAGATCGAGACGCTCGAGTGGTCGAAGTTCTGCGCCTGGGTCGGGCTCATGGCGCTCGCGGTCGCCACGCGCGCGCCGACCTGGAAGTACCTGGTGGATGAGGACGCAGCATTGCTGCTCGCCCGGCTGGTGCGCGAGATGGGTGCGCTGGCAGGCGCGCTCGGCATCACGCTTTCCGACCGCGCCGTGCTGCCGACCGCGCGCATCTGCGCTGGCAGCGAGCGCGAGGCGGTGGCGCTCATCACCGGCATCGGCGCGGACTACCGGCAGAGCGCGCCCGGCCACCGCATGTCCGCGCTGCAGGACGTGGAGGCGGGGCGGCCGCTGGAGGTGAACGAGACGCTCGGCTACGCCTGCGAGCGGGCGCGCGCACTCGGCCTCGCTCTGCCGTTGCTCGAGTGCTTCCGCGGCCTGCTCGCCGCCATCGACCGCACGCGGCGCACGCCGGGTTAGGCCGACGCGCCGCGCGGCAGCGCCGCTACCCGCCGCCGCTCAGCCCCCGGTACTCGAGCAGCGGCCCGACCTGGGGCGCCTGCCCGTAGAACTCGCGGAACAGCTGCTGCGGATCCTCGCTGCGCCCGCGCGACAGGATGTGCGCGCGCAGGTACTCGCCGTTGGCAGGCGTGAGTCCACCGTGTGCGTGGAACCACTGGCCGGTGTCGCGCGCCAGCACTTCGCTCCACAGGTAAGCGTAATAGCCCGCCGCGTAGTTATTGTCGAAGATGTGCGAGAAATAGGCGGAGTGATAGCGCGGCGGCACCGGCGCGTAATCGAGTCCGCTCGTCTTGAGCGCGGCGGCCTCGAATGCCGGCACGCCGTCAGCCTGCGGCGCCTGCGCCGGGGTGACCTGGTACCAGGCCTGGTCGAGCAGCGCCGCCGCCAGGTACTCGGTGGTCGCGTAGCCGGCGTCGAACTTCTGCGCGGCAATCACCCGCGCGAGCAGCGCGGGCGGCATCGGCGCCCCCGTCTGGTAGTGGCGTGCGAAATGCGCGACGACCTGCGGCTCGCGCGCCCACATCTCGTTGTATTGCGAGGGGTACTCGACGAAGTCGAGCGGCACCGCGGTACCGGCCAGCAGCGGGTACTCGACGTTCGAGAGCATGCCGTGCAGCGCATGGCCGAACTCGTGGAACATCGCCGTCACTTCGTCGAAGCCCAGCAATGCCGGCTGGCCGGGCTGCGGCTTGCCAATGTTGAGATGGTTGGCCACCACCGGCAGGCGCTTGAGCAGCCGCGACTGCGAGACGTATTCGTTCATCCACGCGCCGCCCTGCTTGTTGTCGCGCTTGAAGTAGTCACCGATGAACAGCGCCAGCGGCTTGCCGTCGGCGTCGGAGACCTCGAACACGCGCACGTCCTGCTGGTAGACCGGCAGATCGTGGCGCTCCTTGAAATTCAAGCCATACAGCTGGTGCGCCGCGTAGAACACCCCATCATGCAGCACCCGATCGAGCTCGAAGTACGGCGCCACGCTCGCGCGGTCGAAGTCATAGCGTGCCTTGCGCACCTGCGCAGAGTAGAAGAACCAGTCCCACGGCTGCAGCTGGAAGCTCGCGGTCCCGGCGGCGGCCGCCTGGGCGTCGATGAGCTTCTGCATCGCGGCCGCCTCGGCGCGCGCCGCGGCGAGTGCGGCGGGGGCCACCTGGCCGATCATCTCGCTCACCGCCTGCGGCGTGCCGGCCGACTCGTCGGCGAGCACGTAGGCGGCGTGAGTCGGGTAGCCGAGCAGCGCTGCGCGCTCGGCACGCAGCTTGACGAGCTGCGCGATCACCGGGCGATTGTCGGTCGCACCGCTCAAGCCGCGGCTGATCGAGGCACGGTAGATGCGCTCGCGCAGCGCGCGATTCTTCAGCTGCGCCAGAACCGCCTGGTTGGTAGTGTTCTGCAGCGTGATGAGCCACTTGCCCTGCAGACCGCGGTCCGCCGCGGCCTGCGCCGCCGCGCCGATGTCCTCGGAGGACAGTCCGTCGAGCTCGGCAGCGCTATCCACCACCACGGCGCCGTCGGCGGTGGCCTTGAGCACGTTCTGCCTGAAGCGGGTGGTGAGGGACGAGATCTGCTTGTTCAGCTCCTTGAGCTGCGTCTGCTGCGCGGCTGGCAGACGCGCGCCGGCGCGCACGAACAGCGTGTGATAGCGCGTCAGCAGCTCGAGCGATTCGGGATCGAGGTGCGCGCTGGCGCGCTGCTGGTACAGCCGCTCGACGCGTGCCCACAGTGCCGCGTCGAGAAAGATGGCGTCGTCCTGCGCGGTGAGCTTCGGCGCCATCTCGGTGTCGACCTTCTGCATCTGCGGATCGGTGTTGCAGGTGTTGAGATTCGAGAAGACCGGCTCGATGCGCACGCGCATCTGCCCGGAGCGCTCGAGCGCCACCACGGTGTTCTCGAATGTCGGCGGTTGCGGGTTGTGCGCGATGGCGGCGACCTCCGCGAGCTGCTGTTGCAGCGCCGCGGCGAATGCCGGCAGGTAGTCGCTGTCGTGGATGCGATCGAAGGGCGGCATCTGGAAGGGCAGCGTGCTCGGCTGCGCGAACGGGTTGTCGGCCATCGGCGAAGTCCTCGCGGTTCCTGCGGCAGGGTCAGTCGCGGCGGTGGCGGCGAGCGCCATCGCGGCCAGAGCGGCGCCGGGCAGAGCGGAAGCAATGATGCGCATGCGTGGGTTCCTGACACGGGGGAGCCAGGTGCAATGGTATCCTTCATGCCCGCCCATTGCCCTTCATGAAGCGTTCCCGCCATGAGCATCAGCCGCGACCAGGTCGTCAGCATCCACTACACGCTCACCGACGATGCCGGCGAGGTCATCGACCGCTCCACCGCCGGCGAGCCGTTCGCCTACCTGCACGGGCACGGCAACCTGATCCCGGGACTGGAGCGCGAGCTGACGGGCCGCGAGGCGGGCGAGCGACTGGTGGTGAAAGTGTCACCGGCCGACGGCTACGGCGAGTACGACGACAAGCTCGTGCAGCAGGTACCGCGACGTACCCTCAAGGGGGTGTCCCAGATCGCGCCCGGCATGCGCTTGACTGTGCGCGGCGCCGAGGGTCCGCGGACGCTCACCGTCACGCGCATCGCCGGCGACCTGGTGACGCTCGATGGCAATCACCCGCTCGCCGGGAAAACCCTGAACTTCGAGGTGGAGATCACCGCCGTGCGGGCGGCCACCGCGGAAGAGCTCGCCCACGGACACGTCCACGGGGCCGGCGGTCATCATCACTAGCGCACCGCTTCAACAAAAAGGGCGTGCGCTACTCTTGCCGCTCGAGATCCTGCGCACGCGCGAGCCGCGCGAACAGCGCGCCGAGCGTATCGACCTGCGCCAGGTAGACGCGCGGGTCGTGATCACCGCAGCGCTCCCCCGGCAGGAAGCTGAAGCCGCGCTGCGCGTACGCCGCCGCGGCGCCCGCGCCGCACAGGTGCACCACCGCCGCGAGATGCTGCCGCTGCAGCGGGGTCGCCGGATGCGGCCGACGCGCCAGGATCTCAGCCGACTTGAGGTCCAGGTACGCAGCCGTCAGCTCCACGGCGTCCGCGGGCAGTACCCGCAGGTACAGCGCGTTGAACCAACACGAGTGCCAGTCGTCCCAGCGGCCCTCGCGCACCAGGCGATGATCGTGAATGCAATAGCGGCGCGCCTCGGCAAAAGTCCCGTCAGTGATCTGGTACATGCCCACGGCGCTCGAAGCCGGGCGGTAGACCTCGAGCGGCCGGGCGGCCCAGCGCCAGCGCCAGTAGGTGCGTACCAGCGGATTGCCTGACCCCTCCACCTGCGCAAGCGCGGCCAGCAGTGTCGGGGTGACAGTGGGCGTGGCAAAGCGGCGAAATGCCGCGCCGTAGTCGCGCCAGGTCGCCTCGGGGGTCTTGGCGAGCACGCCGCTCACCGGGAAGAACAGCTCCGTCGGCTTGCGCGTCACCTGGTAGATCGCGTTGCCGGCGAGCGCCACAGCTGCGGCCAGCGCCAGGCCCGTGAACGCGCGTGCGGTGAGCGGCAGGCGCCGCCAGCGCCGCAGCCAGCGACGGCGCGACGCCGCCGGCAGCCACGAGCGGCGCTGCCGCGGGCGGGGGTCTGGGTGCGGGCGGGTGCTCACCGGCAGATTCCCGCACGCCGGGGCGGCGGTGCACTAACATGCAGCCCCGTGGAAGCTGCAGCCTGGGAGACGCGCGTTTCGCGTGAAGCGGTCGAGGTCGTGACCGGCCGCGAGCCGCAGGCCGCCATCATCTGGCTGCACGGGCTCGGCGCCGACGGCCACGACTTCGAGCCGCTCGTGCCGCAGCTGGTGAAGCCTGCGGATCCGGCGCTGCGTTTCGTGTTCCCGAACGCACCCATGCGTCCCGTGACCCTCAACGGCGGCTACGCGATGCGCGCCTGGTACGACATCGTGGCACTCGACCGGCGCACCGCCGAGGACGCTGCCGGTATCCGCGCTTCACAGACCATCATCGCCGATCTCATCCGCCGCGAGAACCAGCGCGGCATGCGCACCGCGCGCATCGTACTGGCCGGTTTCTCGCAGGGGGGCGCGATGGCGCTGTATGCCGGCACGCGCTACCCGGAGAAGCTCGCCGGCATCATGGGGCTGTCCTGCTATCAGGTGCTGGCCGAGAGCTTTGCCACCGAGCGCTCGGCAGCGAACCAGTCCACCCCGGTGTTCCTCGCGCACGGCAGTCAGGACCCGGTAGTGGCGCCGGCGCTGGGACTTGCCGCCTGCCGGCAGCTGCAGGCGCTCTCGTACGCCGTGGAGTGGCATGAGTACAGCATGCCGCACTCGGTAAATCCGCAGGAGGTTGCCGATATCGCCGCGTGGCTGCGGCGCGTGCTCGCCTGACTTCCCTGCGTCGGCCTTGCGCTAAGGAGTGAGGCCCCGTCCCTGGGACCTCCTCCACCAACAGTGCTTGCGCTTCAGCCGGGCGGCTTGCCGTGATCGCTGTGGGGCTCAGCGTGCGGCTCGCCATGCGCTGGCTCGCCGTGCGGCGCACCACCGTGTCCGGGCGCTGCGGGCGGGTGTGCGCCATGAGGAGGAGCGCCAGCTGAGCCATGCGGCGCGCCACCCGCGGGTGGTGCACCCGGGGGTGGTGCATGCGGCGCCGCCGGCGGGGCGCCGTGCGACTGGCCCGCGGGCGCAGCCCCGCCCACGCGTCCGGGCTGCTCGTTCATCGCCGCGTGCGGCGCCTGCTCGTTCATCGGCGCGTGCGGGACGCCGCCGGCCGAGGCAACGCGCGCAGCCACAACACCCTTGCCGTAGAAGACGCCGGCCTTCGGCGTCGCGGCTACCGAGGGACTGCCGTGGTTGTACGAGGCGCGCATGGTGGTGTCGCGGGCCGCGGCCTGCTCGTGCTGCTGCTGCATCGCCGACGGGGGCACGTGCTGCTCCTGGGCGTAACGCTGTTCCGCCGCCGAGGGAGTCGCCGCCACGCCACCTGCGCCGCCGTTGTAGCTCACGCGGTTGATGGTGGTGTTGTTGACGATCGTCGTGTTGTTGATGACGGTGGTGTCGGCGACGTAGCGTCCGCCGGACCAGGCACCGCCGTGGAAGCCGACGCCGCCGTAGCCGAAACCGTAGTTGACACCGCCATAGAAGCCCACGTGCGGACCCCAGTAGCCGCCGTGCCACAGATACGCCCCGCCCGACCAGCCCCAGTATCCCGGCGTCCACAGCAACCCGGGCGACGGTGCCATTACCCAGGTGCCCGGCACCCAGTAATAGCCGTCATCGGCATACGCCCAGTAGCCGGGCGTCCAGAAGTAACCCGGCTCGGGCATCGGCGGCGCGACATACACCGGCAGCGCCGGCGGAGCGATGCCCACCGAGATGAACACCGCCGCATTGGCGGCGAGCGGCAGCGCGAGCAGCACGCTGGCTATGAGACCGCGAAACAGATGGCGCATTGTTTGAACTCCTCGATGCGAGACGTTGACCGAGCACCGCTGAACGCTTCCTGAACCCTCGTTGCGCGCGTCCTGCGCACCCGTGCCTTGCGCTGCGTCACTGTTGCGGCAACGCACGCCGAGTGTGGACGTTGACCGCGCACCGCCGCTAGTGACGCCGTGGTGCGACACCTCAGAACCAACTGTAGTTGAAACTGATGCTGATGCGCTGCGGCACCCGGCGCCGCGCGCTCACCTCGTGGCGCAGCCAGCTCTCGAACAGCAGCAACCCGCCGGTGCGCACCGGCAGCGTCACCCACGGCCGGTTGGCGCGCCGCGCGCTGCGCAGCCGCGGCGGGGCTGCCATGAAGCGCTCGAGCCGCGGATCCTCGAACTTCAGCCCCGCCACCCCGAGCGGCGCCGCCACGTAGTACGTGCCGCTGATGGTGGCGAGCGGGTGCAGGTGCAGGCCGTGAGCGGCGCCCTCCCCCATGACATTGACCCAGCAGTCGGTCATCACCAGCTTGCGCGCGCGCACATCCAGCTGCAGTGCGCGCGTGAAAGACGCCACGTGCACGTCGAGCCGGCGCGCCAGAGCGGCGAACGTCGGCGAGTGCTGTTGCATGCGATGCGCGGAAGCATAGGAGGTGTAGCCACCCGGGTAGTGCTGCACCGACCAGCGCCGCCCGGCCGCATCCTCACGCCGCAGCTGCAGGGATTCGCGCCGCAGGCGCTCATTGAGCGTCCGCCAGCCGCGAAAGCGCAGGCGCGCCTGGTAGACCAGCGTCGGGAAGAGGACCTGCGTGCTCATGCAGGGCGGGCAGTATGCGGGTGCGGCGCCAACTGGTCTATGATCGCAGCGTACGCACGTTCAGGCGAGAGAGCATTCCATGGCAGCCTCCTTCCCTGCGCACGGCACGGTCGCCGCGCCGCGCTCCGCCGCGCCGGAGCTCGTTCCACACTGGGTCGGCGGTGCGCCGCTCAGTGGCAGTGGTGCCCGCCTGACGGTGCTCAACCCGGCCAGCGGCGCGCCGCTGCGCGAGCTCGCGCTCGCCGGCGCCGCCGAAGTGGACGCGGCGGTGGCGAGCGCCCAGGCGGCGTGGCGCGGCTGGGCGGATACCCCGCCGGTGCGCCGCGCGCGCATTCTCGGCCGCTTCCTCGCACTGCTCAACGCTGAGCGCGATGCGCTCGCCGCACTCATCACTGCCGAACACGGCAAGGTGTTTGCCGATGCGCAGGGCGAGGTGACGCGCGGCATCGAGATCGTGGAGTTTGCCTGCGGCATCCCGCAACTGCTCAAGGGGGATTTCACCGAGCAGGTATCCACCGGCATCGATAACTGGACGCTGCGCCAGCCGCTGGGGGTGGTCGCCGGCATCACACCGTTCAACTTTCCGTGCATGGTGCCGTGCTGGATGTTTCCGCTCGCGCTGGCGTGCGGCAACACCTTCGTGCTCAAGCCGAGCGAGCGCGACCCGTCGGCCTCGATCCTCATGGCGCGGCTGCTGACGGCAGCCGGCCTGCCGCCGGGCGTGTTCAACGTGGTGCAGGGGGACAAGACCGCCGTCGATGGGCTGCTCGATCACCGCGAGGTGCGCGCGCTGAGCTTCGTCGGCTCGACCGCGGTCGCACAATATATCTATCGCCGCGGCGCGGCGGCGGGCAAGCGCGTGCAGGCGCTCGGTGGCGCCAAGAATCACCTGGTGGTAATGCCCGATGCGGACCTGGAGCAGACGGTCGATGGGCTGATCGGCGCGGCCTACGGCTCCGCCGGCGAGCGCTGCATGGCGATCTCGGTCGCGGTGCTGGTGGGTGCGAGCGCGGACGCGATCGTGCCCTCACTCACCGAGCGCGCGCGGCGGCTGCGCATCGGCGAAGGGATGCAGGGCGACGCCGAGATGGGCCCGGTGATCAGCCAGGCGGCGCTCGAGCGCATCCGTGGCTATATCGAGGATGGCGTGGCGTCCGGCGCGCAGCTGTTGGTGGACGGCCGGCGCCACCCCGTGAGCGGCGCCCCTTTCAGCGTGCCGGGACACGAGCACGGCTTCTGGCTCGGTGCGACGCTCTTCGATCACGTGACCGCGCAGATGCGCATCTACCAGGAGGAGATCTTCGGGCCGGTGCTGGTGTGCGTGCGGGTGCCGGACCTGGCCGCCGCAGTGCAGCTGGTGAACGCGCATCCGCTCGCCAACGGCGTGGCCTGTTACACGCGCGATGGCAACGTGGCGCGTGAGTTCGCCCGGCGCACCGAGGTCGGCATGGTCGGCATCAATGTGCCGATACCGGTCCCGATGGCGTGGCATGGATTCGGCGGCTGGAAGAGCAGCCTGTTCGGCGACATGCATGCCTACGGCGAGGAAGGCGTGCGCTTCTACACGCGGCAGAAATCCGTGATGCAGCGCTGGCCGGAGAGCACCCCCAAGGGCGCGGAGTTCGTCATGCCGACGGCGAAGTAGCGCGGACGGCGAAGTAACGCGCACCGGCGCGCCGGCGCGCCGGCGCGCGCCGCCCGGCCCGGCGCCTCGAGGTTAGGAGGCCTTCTTCTTGACGAACTGCGGCTTGTTGAACTGCTGCTCCTCGGTACTGCCGCTGAGCGCGGTGATCGAGGAGGTGCCGCCGCTCACCGTCTGCGTGACCGCGTCGAAGTAACCCGCGCCCACCTCGCGCTGGTGCTTGGTGGCGGTGTAACCGGCCGCTTCGGCGGCGAATTCCGCCTGCTGCAGCGCCACGTAGGCGGTCATGTGCTGCGCCTTGTAGCCGCGCGCCAGCTCGAACATCGAGTAATTGAGTGCGTGGAAGCCGGCGAGCGTGATGAACTGGAAGCGGTAGCCCATGGCGGCGAGCTCGCGCTGGAATCTGGCGATCGTCGCGTCATCGAGTTTGCGTTTCCAGTTGAAGGACGGCGAGCAGTTGTAGGCGAGCATCTTGCCGGGAAACTGGCGGTGGATCCCTGCGGCGAACTCGCGCGCCTCCTCGAGATCGGGCTTGCCGGTCTCGCACCACACCAGGTCGGCGTAGGGCGCATAGGCGCAGCCGCGCGCGATCGCCTGGCGCAGCCCGGCATGCACCGTGAAAAAGCCTTCGCTGGTGCGCCCGCGCGCGGCGTCGATGAACGGCCGGTCGCGCTCGTCGACATCCGCGGTGAGCAGCGCGGCCCCTTCCGCGTCGGTGCGCGCCACCAGCAGCGTCGGCACGTTGCACACGTCCGCGGCGAGGCGCGCGGCCACCAGTTTGTTGACCGCCTCCTGGGTGGGCACCAGCACCTTGCCGCCCATGTGGCCGCACTTCTTCGCCGAGGACAGCTGGTCCTCGAAGTGCACGCCGGCGGCGCCGGCCTCGATCATCTGCTTCATCAGCTCGAAGGCGTTCAGCACCCCGCCGAAGCCGGCTTCCGCGTCCGCCACGATCGGCTTGAACCAGTCGATGCTGTCGTCGCCCTCGGCGTGACAAATCTCATCCGCGCGGCGCAGCGTGTTGTTGATCCGGCGCACCACCGAGGGCACCGAGTCGGCCGGGTACAGCGACTGGTCCGGGTACATCTCGCCGGCGAGGTTGGCATCGCCGGCGACCTGCCAGCCGGACAGATAGATCGCATCGAGCCCGGCCTTCACCTGCTGCATCGCCTGGTTGCCGGTGAGCGCGCCGAGCGCGTTGACGAACGGCCGCTCGGCGAGGTAGCGCCACAGCTTCTCGGCCGTAAGGCGCGCGATGGAGTGCTCGACGGCGATGCTGCCGCGCAGGCGCACCACGTCATCGCCGCCGTAGCCGCGGTGGATGCCGCGCCAGCGGGGATCTTCGCGCCAGCTGCGCTCGAGCTCGGCGGTGGTCGGTAGCGTTGCGGCAGGTTTCATGGGATGGGTGTGCCTCGTGCTAAGGGGTAGGGGCGCGCTTCAGGTCAGCAGCTCGTAGGCCGGCAGCGTCAGGAACTCGTCGAAGGTGTCGCTCTTGGTCATCTGCTCGAACAGCCGCGCCGCCGTCGGAAAGACCCCGGCGGTGAGCCGCGCCGCGCCGACCTCCTCGTGGATGCGGTCGAGCTCCGCGCTCAGCAGCCGGTCGAAGCGCGCGACGGTCACCGGCTGCCCGTCGCTGGTGCGTGCACCGTGCCGCAGCCACTGCCACAGCTGCGCACGGCAGATCTCCGCGGTGGCCGCGTCCTCCATGAGGTGGTAGAGCGGCACGCAGCCGTTGCCGCGCAGCCACGACTCGAGATACTGCACCCCGACGCGGATGCAGCCACGCAGTCCTTCCTCGGTAATGGCGCCGTCGGGCACGGTGAGCAGGTCGCGCGCCGTGACGTTCACGTCCGCGCGCAGCACGCCGAGCTGATTCGGCCCCGGCATCAGCTCATCGAAGGGCTCACGCGCAATGGCCGCCAGTCCCGGGTGCGCGATCCAGGTGCCGTCGTGCCCGGCGCGTACCTCGCGCAGCTTGTCGGCGCGCACGCGCGCCATGGCGGCGGCGTTGGCCTCGAGGTCGTCGCGGATCGGGATCTGCGCCGCCATGCCGCCCATGGCGTGCGCGCCGCGCCGGTGGCAGGTATGGATCAGCAGGTCCACGTAGGACTTGAGGAAATGCCGCTCCATGGTCACGGTCGCGCGGTCCGGCAGCAGGAAGTCCGGGCGGTTCCGGAATTTCTTGATGAAGCTGAAGATATAGTCCCAGCGCCCGCAGTTGAGACCGGCGGAGTGCTCGCGCAGCTCGTAGAGGATCTCGTCCATCTCGAAGGCCGCGAGAATCGTCTCGATGAGCACCGTCGCCTTGATCGTGCCGCGCGCCATGCCGAGTGCGTCCTGCGCGGCGACGAACACCTCGTTCCACAGCCGCGCTTCCAGGTGGCCCTCGATCTTCGGCAGGTAGAAGTACGGTCCGGTCCCGGCACGGGCCAGCGCCTCGTGGTTGTTGGCGAGGAACAGCGCGAAGTCGAACAGCGCACCCGACACCGGCTCGCCGTTGATGCGCACGTGCTTCTCCGGCAGGTGCCAGCCGCGCGGGCGCACGATGAGCGTCGCGGTGTGCTGCCCCAGCCGGTAGATCCTGCCGGTGGCCTGGTCCTCGAAAGTGATGGTGCGGCGCACGGCATCGGCGAGGTTCACCTGCCCGCGGATGATGTTCTCCCAGGTCGGGGCACAGGAGTCCTCGAAGTCCGCCATGAAGCAGCGCACCGGCGCGTTCAGGGCGTTGATGATCATCTTGCGATCGATCGGGCCGGTGATCTCCACGCGCCGGTCGGCAAGGTCCTCCGGCACCGGGGCGATGCGCCAGTTGCCCGCGCGCACCTCCGCGGTGGTGTCGAGAAACTCCGGCAGCGCCCCGGCATCGAGCAGCGCCTGGCGGCGGGCGCGCGCGGCGAGCAGCTCCAGGCGGCGTGGGTTGAAACGGCGGTGCAGACTGCCGAGCAGCTGCAGCGCGAGCGGAGTCAGTACCTCCTCGTCGCGCGCCATGCGGGCGCCGAGGATCTCGACCTTCGGTCCCGCTTCCTCCCTGTCACACACCCGTCCGTGAGTCTCGACGTTCATGGCCCGCCCAGCATACGCGGTTCCACGACGAATTTGACCATGGAAACTTCACACTGTTAATTTCACATAGCACACTCAGCGCAAGGCCGCGGGCGATGCTGGCGGCGGCGAGGTGAAGCTATGGCGGAACTGCTGCGCAAGGGCCATTTTCTCGGCGCCAAGCTGCGCACCCTGCGCAAGCGCAACGGGCTGACGCTGGAAGAGCTGTCGGTGCGCTGCATCCAGCGCGACTCGCAGCGCGGCCCTTCCGTGTCCTACCTGAGCATGATCGAGAGCGGCAAGCGCAGCCCCTCACCGGCGCTCCTCGAGCTGCTGGCCGGGGTGTTCCAGCGCGCGCCGCAGTGGTTCCTCGACGAGAGCGCGCAGGCAGAGCCCACCGCGCCGACCGCCGCCGGCAGCGCGGCGACGCGCGTGCCGCTCGAGCCGTCGTTCCTGTTCTCGCGCAACCTGCTGCAGCTGGCGATCCCGGAGCTGCTCGCGCAGACCGGCACCACCGGGCGGCAGTTCGCACACCTCCTGATCCGCTCGCACCAGGAAATGTCGCGCAACGACTTCCCGGACCTGGAGCGCGCCGCCGACAGCGTCGGCGAGCGGCGCTTCCCGCTGTCGGCCGAGGACCTGCAGCGGCTGTGCCGGCGCCACGGGCTCGAGATCCGCTGGTTCGATCGCAAGCCGCTGCTGGCGCGCGACAAGGATCGCGAGGTGCGCAGCATGGTGCGCTCGTTCTTCCAGGCGCCGCGGGTGATCTATGCCAACCGCGCGCTGCAGGCGGATCCGGCGCGCCTGAAGTTCGATCTCGCCGCGCACATCGGCCACAAGGTGCTGCACGGCGGCGACGGCCTAAAATCCCCGCACGCCACCGGCGGGGAGATGGGCGGCAGCCCCGAGGGCGGCTCGGCCGCGGCCGGCATGAACGCCCAGGACGTGCTGCACGCCTGGCGCGACTTCGAGTGCAGCTTTTTCGCCGGTGCGCTGCTCGCCCCAAGAGTGCCGTTCCGGCGTTTCCTGGCGCGCGAGCGCTACCGCGTGGAGGCGGGGGCGCGGCTCGAGCTCACGCCCGCGGTAGTCATGCGCCGCATGACCAAGGTCTCGCCCTACCCCTACTGGCACTTCTTCGACGCTTACCCGCCCGGGTACCTGCGCGCGGTGTATCGGGGCAACGGCATCCCGCTGCCCTGGGGGAACCTCGCGCAGGTGAGCGACCCGTGTCCCAACTGGGCGGTGTTCCGCATGATCCACGGCGAGCACGGCGCGAGCGGCTCGCAGATCTCGGTGCTGCGCGACGGCGAGCGCTCGCTGCTTTACTGCTGCCACTCGATACGCGTACAGGACATGGCCGGCAATCCGCACGTGCTGTCGGTCGGGATCGACCTCGCGCCGGCGCTCGCCTCCCACGGCGTGCCGGGCGAGCCGCTGATCGATTCGATCTTCCGCGAGTGCCTGCACCGGCGCGGCGAGGCACGCATCCCCAAGGCCGCGACCCAGGTGCTCGGCGCGGTGGCGAACGTGCTGAACATCGCCTGGATCGGCGATGCGCTGCAGGCGCCGGCGCGCATCATCTGTCCGCGCAGCAATCGCTGTCCGCGACCCGAGCGCTGCGAGGGCGCCCGCCCCTCGCGCGCCCGCGAGATTGCCGACGTGCGCGCGGAGATCCTCGGTCGCTAGGCGCCGATGGCATTAAGATGGGTGCGCCCGCAAGGAGAGCGCCTGATGACCCGCACAGCCTTCGCTCGCGATGCCGCGAGCGCCACACTGGCCGCGCTGCTCGCGTTGCTGACAAGCGCCGCGGCGATGTCCGCACCGGCCGGCCCAGACCTCGAGGCCGAGCGTGCGCGCATCAACCAGTGGCGCATGAAGCGCGTCGAATCGCTCACCAGCGACAGCGGCTGGCTGACACTCGCGGGGCTGTTCTGGCTCAAGGACGGCGGCAACAGCTTCGGCCGCGACCCGGACAACTCGCTGGTGCTCGATAACCCCGCACTCGCGCGCACCGCCGGCTCCTTCGACGTCACCGCGCACCAGGTGCGCTTCATCGCCGACCCGCAGGGCGCAGTGACTCACGACGGCCGCCCGGTCGGGACGCTCGACCTCAAGTCCGATGCCTCCGGTAACCCGACCGTGCTCGAGAGCGGCGCGCTGCGCTTCTTCCTCATCGAGCGCGCGGGCAATCTCGGCGTGCGGGTGCGCGACCTCAACAGCCCGCGCCGCCTCGGCTTCCGCGGCCTCGCCTACTTCCCGGTCAGCACCGGCTGGGTGTTCAACGCGCGCTTCGTGCCCTATGAGCCCGCGCGGCACATCAGGATCGTGAACATCCTCGGCATGGTGGAGGAGGACGTATCGCCCGGGGCGGTGGTGTTCACGCGCCAGGGGCGCGAGTGGCGTCTCGACACGGTGCTCGAGGAGCCCGACGCCACCGAGCTGTTCATCATGTTCGCCGACGGCACCAGTGGTCACGAGACCTACGGCGGCGGACGCTTCCTGTACATCCCGCGCCCGACCGGCCCCCTCCCGACCGGCAGCAGCGTCACGCTCGATTTCAACGAGGCTTACAACCCGCCGTGCGCACTCAACGACTTCGCCACCTGTCCCCTGCCCCCGCCGCAGAACCGCCTCCAGCTGCGGATCGAGGCGGGAGAGAAGACCTACGCCGGCGCCCCGGGCCACCATTCCTGAGGCGCCGCGCCGGCGACCGCGCCGGCGACCGCGCCGCCTTCAGTCGCCCATGAAAATCGTCGCCGGGTGCTCCAGGCATTCCTTCAGCGCCTGGATCATCGCCGCCGCGTCGTAGCCGTCGACGAAGCGATGATCGAAGGAGGACGACAGGTTCATGGTGCGGCGAATGGCGATCGCACCATCGACGACCATCGGCCGCTCCAGCGCGCGGTTCACGCCGATGATCGCCACTTCCGGCGCATTGATGATCGGTGTGCTGGCGATGCCGCCGAGCTTGCCGAGGCTGGTGACGGTGATGGTGGAGCCGCTGAGCTCCTCGCGCCGCGCCTTGTTGCTGCGCGCCGCCTCGCTGACGCGACGTATCTCCGCGGCGAGCTCCCACAGCGTGCGCCCCTGTGCATCGTGCACCACCGGCACCTTCAGCCCGTCGGGGGTCTGCGTGGCGATGCCGAGATGTACGGCCGCGTAGCGCACGATGACGCCGCGCTCCGCGTCGTAGTGGGCATTGCACTGCGGGAAGTCGCGCAGCACGTGCACCAGCGCGAGCGCCAGGAACGGCAGGTAAGTGAGCGGTGCGGCGCCGGCGGGCAGGCGGCCGTTCAGGTGACGCCGCAGCGCCTCGAGCTCGGTGACGTCGAGCTCCTCGACATAGGCGAAGTGCGGGATGTTGCGCTTCGCCTCGCTCAGGCGCTGCGCGATCACGCGCCGCAGGCCGATCACCTTGATCTCCTCGGTGCCCGTGGCGAGCGCGGTGCGCGGCCCCGGCGCGCGTGCCGCCGGCACCGCCTTCGGCGCGCTGCGCAGCGGCGTCGGCGGTGCGTGCCGCGCGACGTAGTCGTCCAGATCCTTCGGCACGATGCGCCCGTTCGGGCCGGAGCCGGCGACCTGCCGCAGGTCAATGCCGGCCTCGTGTGCGCGGCGGCGAATCGCCGGCGAAGTGGCAAGGCGCGCATGGGGCAGCGCGACCGCAACAGCAGCCGCAGCCGGCGCGGCCGCCGCGCCGTTGCCCGCGGTGCGCACCGCGGCGGGTGAGGCCGCGGCCGGCGGCGCCGCGCTCGCTGCGGCAGTCACGGCAGCCCTGACGCCCGCCTCGGTCTGCGTCTCCAGCACGATCAGCTCCGCGCCCACCGGCACCATGTCGCCCGGTGCGCCGGTGGTTGACAGCACGCGCCCGCTCACCGGCGAGGGAACCTCCACCGCGGCTTTCTCGGTCATTACCTCGACGATCACGTCGTCCTCGCTGACGCTATCGCCCGGCTTGACACGCCAGCTGACGATCTCAGCCTCGACGGTGCCCTCACCGAGGTCCGGAAGCTTGAAGACGTACCTGCTCATGCCGCCTCCATGACCTGCCGCAGCGCGGCCGCGATGCGCGCCTGCCCGGGGAAGTAGTCCCACTCGAAAGCATGCGGATAGGGTGTATCCCAGCCGGTGACGCGCTGGATGGGAGCCTCGAGATTCCAGAAACACTGCTCCTGCAGGGTCGCCACCAGCTCCGCGCCGTAGCCGCCGAAGCGCGTGGCTTCGTGCACCACGACGCAGCGGCCGGTCTTGCACACCGAGGTACACAGCGTGTCGACGTCGAGCGGCGCCATCGTGCGCACGTCGACGATCTCCGCATCCACACCCAGCGCGCGTACCGCAGCCTCGGCGACGTGCACCATGGTGCCGTAGGCGAGCACCGTCACGTCCTTGCCGGCACGCACGATCTCGGCGCGACCGATGGGCACGGTGTAGTGCCCGTCGGGCACCTCGCCGCGCGGATGCGCGCTCCACGGGACGGCGGGTTTGTGCGGATCGCCGTCGAACGGACCGTTGTAGATGCGCTTGGGCTCGAAGAACACCACCGGATCCTCATCCTCGATCGAGCTGATCAAGAGCCCCTTGGCGTCGTAGGGGTTCGACGGCATGACCACCTTGATGCCGCACACGTGCGCGAAAATCGCCTCCGGACTCTGCGAATGAGTCTGGCCTCCGCGTATGCCGCCGCCGCAGGGGGTGCGGATGGTGACCGGTGAATGGAAGTCGCTCGCCGTGCGGTAACGCAGCCGCGCCAGCTCGCTCACCACCTGGTCGAAGCCCGGATAGATGTAGTCGGCGAACTGGATCTCGGCGACCGGCTTCAGGCCGTTGACGCCCAGCCCGATGGCGGTGGCGATGATGCCGCCTTCGGCGATCGGCGTGTCGAGCACGCGGTGCTCGCCGTACTTGCGCTGCAGCCCTTCGGTCACGCGGAACACGCCACCGAAGTAGCCGACGTCCTCACCGAGCAGCACCACGCGCGGATCGCGCTCGAGCATCACGTCCATCGCCGAGTTGAGCGCCTGCACCATGTTCATGCGCGCCATGCTCAACCCTCCTGCGCCACCGGGGGAGCCGCCGGCGTCGCGGCCGCGCTGCGCAGCGCCCGCAGCTGCTCGCGCTGGCGCACCAGGTTGGGTGGAATTTCGCGCAACACATCCTCGAACATGGTGAGCGGGTCGAGCGCCGGCCCGCCGGTGAGCGTGCCGTAGGACTCCGCTTCCTTCCAGCAGGCGGTCACGTGCGCGTCGAGCTCGTGGTGCAGCGCGCGGTGGCGTTCCTCCGACCATTCGCCGAGTGCGATCAGGTGGTCCTTGAGCCGCGTGATCGGATCGCCCAGCGGCCAGGCGCGCCATTCCTCCTTCGGCCGGTAACGCGAGGGGTCGTCGCTGGTGGAGTGCGCCGCCGCGCGATAGGTGACGTGCTCGATGAGCGTCGCCCCACCGCTCTGCCGGGCGCGCTGCGCCGCCCACTGCGTCACGGCATAGACGGCGAGGAAGTCGTTGCCGTCGACGCGAATACCCGGGATGCCGTAGCCGGGGCCGCGCTGCGCAAAGGTGCGGTGCTCCCCGCCGGCGAATCCCTGGAAGGTGGAGATCGCCCACTGGTTGTTGACGAGGTTCAGGATCACCGGCGCCTGGTAGACCGCGGCGAAGGTCATGGCGTAATGAAAGTCCGCTTCAGCGCTCGAGCCCTCGCCGATCCAGCTGGCGGCGATGTGGTCCTCGCCCTTGATGGCGGCGGCCATCGCCCAGCCCACGGCCTGCGGAAACTGCGTGGCCAGGTTGCCGGAGATGGAGAATATGTTGCCTTCGGCCCAGTGGTACATGATCGGCATCTGCCGGCCCTTGCACATGTCGTGGGTGTTCGACAGACACTGGCACATGAGATCGACCAGGTTGCGGCCGCGCACCACGTGCAGGCCCTGCTGCCGGTAGGAGGGGAACAGCATGTCGCCCGGCTTGAGCGCCATGCCCTGCGCCACCGCAACCGCCTCCTCCCCGGTCGACTTGATATAGAAGGAAATGCGGCCCTGGCGCTGGATCTTCTGCATGCGATCATCGAACAGCCGCGTCAGCAGCATGTGGCGCAGCCCGACCTGCAGTTCGGCGGGCTCGAGGTGCGGATTCCACGGGCCAACGGCGCGCTGATCCTCGCCGAGCACGCGCACCATCTCCACCGACAGGTTCTCGATCGCGCGCGCCGTGGCGGTCACGTCGGGACGCGGCACGGCGCCCGCGGGGGAGATCTGCACGTAGCTGAAGTCCGGTTCCTGTCCGGGCCGTGCTGGCGGTGCGGGAACATGCAAGCGCGACCGTGGGGTCATGGGAGGAGCCTTTGGCTGCGCTCAAGGCGCTTTAGTTGCAGGGGCCGTCATGAATTCGGCAGGATTGTAGTCGCCTCACACCGGTAACACTATGATCAGGCCCCGACAGACTTTCCGCGGCGTCGTGCTGCGGCAGGACGCGCGCACGCGCAGCGGCAGCGCCGGACATAAGGCAGCCCCGGCACATTCCCCCACGACGCGTGTCAGCGTCGGCCGGGAGGTCGCCGGGCGCGGCGGCAAGGCGGTCACGGTGATCCGCGGGTTGCAGGGCAGCGCCGGCGAACTCGAGGAGCTGGCGACACGACTGAAGCGGCTGTGCGGTGCGGGCGGCACGCTGAAGAGCGGTGTCATCGAGATCCAGGGCGATCATCGCGACAAAGTAGTGGCCGAGCTCGGTAAGCTCGGGCTTGAGGCGAAGCGCTCGGGCGGCTGAGCGGCGCTTAAGCACCCGCGGCACACCCGCCCGGCGACGCTTCCGCCGGGCTGCGCGAAGTGGTATCCGCCGGCATTTATTGCTATAGAGAGAGGCGAGGATTAAGCGGCGGGGCAAAAAGTGCAAAACAACCACCCTGATGACTCACCCCGGCCGAACGGCAACACCTTGCTGTTCGCGCGTAACTTCTTCCGCCACCCGCGCATGCTCGGCTCGATCGTGCCGAGCTCGCGGTTCCTCATCAAGCAGCTGCTCGAGCCCATCAACTGGGCACGCGCCCGCGTGATCGTCGAGTACGGTCCCGGCGTCGGCGGCATCACGGCCGAGGTGCTGCGCCGCATGCGCAGCGACGCTACGCTCATCGCCATCGAGATGAACCCGGATTTCGTCGGCTACCTGAAGCACTCGATCCAGGACGCGCGGCTGCGCGTAGTGGAGGGATCCGCGGTGTCGGTGGAGGAGATCCTGCGACGCTTCGGTCACACGCGCGCCGACTACATCATCTCGGGCATTCCGTTCAGCACCATCCCCGCACCGTTGCGCGAGCGCATCCTGCGCAAGACCCGCGACGTGCTCGAGCCCCAGGGTGCCTTCCTCGTCTACCAGTTCTCCACGCGCGTGCTGCAGGACCTGAAGAAAGTATTCGGTTACGTGGGGCGCAGGTTCGAGCCGCTCAACGTGCTGCCGGCGCACCTGTTCATCTGTCAGCCCGCGACGGTCTAACGACCAGCGACGTTTCCGCGCAATGCACCGGCCCGCGGATGTGCAGCGGCCCGCCGCTAGCCCGGCGGCGCAGCGGTGCGCAGGGCCCGCAGCAGCTCCTCGCCGAAGTAGCCGGCGGGGATCGTGCCTTGCTTCATGAACTCGAGGTGGAAGCGCGTGGCGGAAAAGCGCGCCCCGAGCAGGCGGCGCGCGCGCTGGCGCAGCTCGAGGATCTGCTCCTTGCCGAGGCGGTAGGTGATCGCCTGCGTCGGCCAGCGGGCGTAGCGCGTCACCGCCGCGCGCGCCGCTTTGCAACTCGCCTGCTTGGCCTCGACTTTGAGCGCTGCGGGGTCCCGGCACGATCCGGGCAGGAAGTCCACAACCTGCGAGAACAGCGTCACCGCGTCCTCAAAAGCGAGGCGGCCGGTGTGCAGGCCGGTGTCGATGCGCACCCGCAGGTCGCGGTAGAGCTTGCCGCGCAGCTGATACAGGCGTTCCTCCGGAGAGTAGAAGCCGCCCGGCGCGCCCGCTGCAGGCTCCGCCAGCAGTGCCTCGGCGTACAGCGCCCAGCCTTCGGCGGCCATCGAGTCCTGCCACATGGAGGAGGAATCCTCCACCGCACCGGGGGTAAGCCAGCGCACCGGCGAGATCTGCTCGCGATACTGCGTCATCACCTTGTAGTGCCAGTCGTGGCCGGGAAACCCCTCGTGGCCGGCGAGGTCGGGCATGGCCGCGTAGCTATGCTCCTGGCGCAGCTGCGCCACGTCATCGCCGGTCGGCGTGACGTAGAACCGCCCAACCCCGCTCGTCTTGAAGGGCGGCGCCGGATAATAGGCGGCGCCCTCGATCGAGGCGCGCAGCGGCGGCGGCGTCACGGTGACCTCGAGGCGATAGTCCGGGGCAATGTCGAACAACGCGGCGCTGCGCCCGTAGGCGACCAGCCGCGCAGCGGTGCGCCGGTAACCGTCGATCATCTGCGCGTCGGTGCGTGGCGCGTCCTGGCTGAGCTGCGCAAACACCGCGCGCACGGTGGCCGCGCCGTCCGCGCCGGCAGGCCACCCATGACTCGCGGCGATCTGTCCGGCGAGCGTCACGATCTGCGCGCTGCTGCGCTCCACCACCGGCCACGAGGCAGTAAACAGTGCCGCGGCGCTGTCGTTGAGACGCAGGTTGTTGTGCAGCGCCCAGTCGTACTCGCTCGCGCCGAAAGCAAAGCGATCGGCGCGGTAGGGGCTGCGGGGAACGGGCGTGGTGCCGTCGGCGCCGCTGTCCTCGAAGAAGCTCGTCGCCACGAAGTCGCGCAGGTGGCGATAGGCGCCCGCGGCGGCGTCGCCTGCGACCTGCAGCTCGCGCAGCAGCGCCTCGCGATGCGCCGCGCCGATGTCGGCGGCGGCGAGCTGCGGCAGCGTCCTGCTGAAGTAGTTTGCATCGGCGGCGGTGCTGTCGAGCCCGAACTCCTCGAGCACACGCCAGTCGGGCGTGTTGTGTGCGGCAATGCCGGCGCTGAGCTGGCGCTCGGCCGTGGCCAGATACGCGGGCACCGCAGCGACGCGCGCGATCACCGCCTGCCACTCGGCGTCGGTGCCGTAGGCCGACGGCCCGGTCACCGTCATACCCTGGATCTGCCAGTCGACACCGCGGAAGGGCTCATCGACGTACGAATCGAGCGAGCGTTGCTGGTAGCGGCGCACCTGGTGCTCGCGCAGCAGGAAGGCGATCTCGGCGAGCGCCACCGAGCGGTCGATGCGCCGCCGCGCCGACAGGCGTGCGGGAGCGAGCGCGGCAAAGTGCGCGCGGAACTCACCGAGGCGGGCGTCCTCCTTCTGCAGCGCATCGGGCGAGTAGTCGCGCAGCGTGCCGTCCACCGCGGCGAGGGTGGGGTCGAAAGCGCTGCCGCCAAGGTAGGTCGCCACCACCGGGAACTGCCACAGCAGGTAGGTGACGTACTGGTGCTCGAGCACCGCAAAGCGCGCATCGGCCGTCTGGCGCACCGGCACCGGTTGCGCCACCGGGGGCGCCGACCGCGCAGGGCCGGCAGGCAGCAGCAGCGCCACGCCGAGCGCGGCAGGCATCCAGCGCAGGGTTTGGCTCACGTACCCTCCCTCGTGCGGCCCGAAGCGGCCCGGCCGCGAAGCATACGACGCCGGGCGTTAGGGCGCGAAGGGCTCGCGTTGACAGCGCCGCGGCGGCGCGCGGATGCTCACGGCATGTCCGTATACTTCGGCACCAGCGGCGGGGGCCGCTGGCGCCACATCGCGCGCCGTGAGTCATGCGTCCGCACGGCATGACCTGCCAGGTGCGCATTGCCAGGCCGCTGCGCTCCTACACCGCCGGCGTCGCGGTGCTCACGGCGCGCGGCCGCACGCTCGCCGAAGTGGTGGCGGACCTCGAGCGGCGCTGCCCCGGGATCCGCTTCCGCATGATCGACGAACAGGATCGTATCCGCCCGCACATGCGGCTGTTCGTCAACAGCGGCGAGGCGCGCGAGCTGTCCGCGCCCGTGCACGCGGGCGACACGGTGCACGTCGTCTGCGCGCTCTCCGCGAGGTTGCAGCCATGAGCCTGTCGAGCCGCGAGCGCGAGCGTTACCAGCGTCACCTGTCCCTGGCCGAGATCGGTGAGTCCGGACAGGAGCGGCTCAAGGCGGCGCGCGTGCTGGTGGTGGGCGCCGGAGGGCTGGGCTCGCCCGCGGCGCTGTATCTGGCGGCCGCCGGTTGCGGCACGCTCGGGCTGCTCGATTACGACAAGGTCGAGCTGTCGAACCTGCAGCGCCAGGTGCTGTTCGACACCGACGCGCTGTCGCGCTCCAAGGCCGAAGCCGGCGGCGAGCGCCTCGCGCGGCTGAACCCGGACGTGCGCATCGTGGCGCACGCACTCGAGCTCAGGGCAGCCAACGTGCGCGAGCTGTTCGCGCAGTACGACCTGGTGCTCGACGGCACCGACCGCCTGGCGGCGCGCTACCTGATCAACGACGCCTGCGTGATTCTTGGCAAACCGCTGGTGTCGGCGGCCATCCACCGCTTCGAAGGGCAGCTGCTCACCTACGTGCCCGGCAAGGGCCCGTGTTATCGCTGCGTGTTCCCGCACTCCGCGGAAGGACTGGTGGCCAACTGCGCCGAGGCGGGCGTGCTCGGCGTGCTGCCCGGTGTGCTCGGCACGTTGCAGGCGACCGAGGCGATCAAGCTCATCACCGGGGTGGGGGAGCTGCTGATCGGCCGGCTGCTCACCTACGATGCGCTCGAGATGCGCTTCGAGGAGTTTCGCCTCGCCCGCCGCCCCGATTGCGCCGTATGCGGCGACGCGCCGACCATCACCGAGCCGCGCGATCCGCCGCCGCCGGCCGCCGTGCCCGGGCTGCGGCGCCTGTCGGCGGGCGCGCTGCAGCAGCTGCTGCGCGAGGCGCACGGCGCGGGCCCGCTGCTGGTCGATGTGCGCGAGATCTCCGAGTTCGCCGCCGGACATCTGCCGGGATCGGTCCACATCCCGCTCGGCGAGCTGCCGCAGCGCCTCGAGGAGATCGCGCACCATCCGGCGCCGGTGTTCATCTGTCGCAGCGGCGGACGCAGTCTGCACGCGTGCCAGCTGGCGCTGCGCGCCGGCGTGCCCTCGCCGGCGAACCTCGAGGGGGGACTCACCGCCTGGGCACGCGAGATCGATCCGGCGCTGCACGTGCTGTGAGGCCGCGCCCGGGCGGCGCGCCGTGGCGCCTCAGGCGTTGGGGTTGCAACGCGACTTGGCGAATGCCGGCTGTGGCGCCAGCGGCAGGGTGATGCGCGCGCGCAAGCGCTCGAATGCGGCGTGCGGCTCGTCCACGAACTCGAACAGCTGCAGATCCTCGGCGGCTATCGTGCCGTGGCGCACCAGTGCCTCGAAGTTGATCACCTCGCGCCAGTACGCCGAGCCGTACAGCAGCACCGGGATGGACCGGTCGAGCTTTCGCGTCTGCGCGAGGGTGAGGATCTCGAACAGCTCGTCGAGCGTGCCGAAGCCGCCCGGAAAAGCGATCAGCGCGTGCGCCAGGTGCGCGAACCACAGCTTGCGCATGAAGAAGTAGTGGAACTCGAAACACAGCTCGGGCGTGACATAGGGGTTGGGGCGCTGCTCCTGCGGCAGGCTGATGTTGAGCCCGACGCTGCGCCCGCCGGCGAGCTCGGCACCGCGGTTGGCCGCCTCCATGATGCCGGGACCGCCGCCCGAGCACACCAGCAGCCGCGCGCCGAGGCCGCAGCTCCACTCGGTCACCAGGCGCGCCAGCTCGGTGGCCTCATCGAGATAACGCCCGAGGTGGCCGCCGGCGCGCAGCCGTGCCGAGCCGAAGAACACGACCGTGGCGCTGACGCCCGCGACGTCGAAGGCGCGCAGCGGCGCCAGGTATTCCGACACGATGCGGATCGGCCGTCCTTCGTCGGAGTCGATGAACTGCGGATCGTGATAAGCAAGCAGCGGTGTGCGCACTTTCCTTCCCTCCGTTTGAACGCACTGTAGCGAAAAGCGGGCCGCGTGCGACACTAGCGCCATGCGCTGGAAGCTGCTGCGCGTCGCGCTGCTCGCGTTCGTGCCGGTGGGCGCGAGTGCGGCGCCGCCGGCACTCGACGCCGCGGTGCTGCCGGCCCTCGATGCGCGCACCTCGCTGCTCGTGGTATCGCCGCACCCGGATGACGAGACGCTGTGTTGCGCCGGGGTGATGCAGCGGGTGATCGCCGCGGGCGGCCGCGTGAGCGTCGTGTGGATCACCAGCGGCGACGCCGAGCGCACCAGCCTGCTGCTGGCCGGAAGTGTGTTCGGCGATCCGGCCAAGGCACGCGCACTTGGTGCCCAGCGCATGGCCGAGGCGCGTGCCGCGACCAGGCTGCTCGGCGTGCCTCCCGCCGGGCAGCTGTTTCTCGGCTATCCGAACGGCGGACTGCAGGGGCTGCTGACCGATCACCGCACGGTGCCTTACGCGTCCGCGGCGACCGCGGCGGCCGCGGTTCCCTATCCCGATGCCCTGTTCCCCGGCCATCCGTACACCGGCGAGAGTCTCGAGCAGGACTTCCGCGCCGTGCTCGAGCGGGTGCGGCCCTCGCTGATTCTCGCTCCGAGTCCGCTCGACACGCATCCGGACCATCGCGCCGCGGGGCTGCTGGCGATGGCGCAGGGCGTGGGTTTCGACAGCGCGCCGCAGCTGCGCTACTGGATCGTGCACGGCGGCGAGGGCTGGCCCAGCCCGCGGGGACTGCTCGCCGGTGTGCCGCTCAGCGCCGCGCCGCGCGCCCGCGGGCTCGAGCCGCTGCCCTTTGCGCTCACTCCCGCCGAAGAGGACCGCAAGCGGCTGGCGCTCGAGGCGTACCGCACGCAGATGCGCTTCATGGCGCCGTTCCTGCTGGCGTTCGTGCGCACCACGGAGCTGTACTCGAGCCGCGCGCAGCCCGCAACGCCGCTGCCGCCGTGAGTGCTCAGGGCCGGCGCCAGCGGTCGAGCTGCCGGTCGAAGGCGCCGGCGATCTGCTCGCGCAGCCGGTCGAGCCAGGCGCGCTCGCGCCAGTAGCGGCGACTGATGGCGCGCGACACGAGGAAATCGCGCTCGAACAGCGCCGCCACCTCATCCGCGAAACCGGTGTCGGCCACTTCCTGGTTCGCCTCCAGATTCCACTTGAAACCCCAGCGGTCGAGATTGCTCGACCCCACCGACACCCAGTCATCGCACAGGATGACTTTGGCGTGCAGCATCTGTGGCTGGTATTCGTAGATCTTCACCGCGTTGCGCAGCATCCTGCCGTAGAAGCGCCGCGCCGCGTGACGCACCCACGGGTGATCGGTGCGCGCCCCGGGCGTCAGCAGCCGCACGTCCACGCCGCGGCGCGCCGCGCGCCGCAGCGCCTTGCGAAAGCGCCGTGAAGGGACGAAGTACGCGCTCATGATCCAGGCACGGCTGACGGCAGCGTCGATGCGGCGCACCACGCCGTTGGCCAGCACCGAGCGCTGGCGCGCCTCCGACAGCGACAGGCGTCCGGCCGCGCTGCCGCAGGATTGTGCGGCCGAGGCGGCCGGCAGCGACAGCTCCCCGCCGCAGCGGCGCCAGGTGCGCGCGAAGGCGCGTTGCCAGTCCTCGACGATGCGGCCCTCGATCTGCACCATCACCTCGCGCCACGGGCCGCGCCGGCCTCCGGGGGCGAAGTCATCGGTGAGGCCCGCGCCGCCGACGAACGCGACGTGCGTATCGCACACCAGCAGCTTGCGGTGATCGCGCAGCAGGTTGCCGAGCCGGTTCGCGACACGCAGCGGATTGAAGAACCGCAGCTCCACGCCGCCATCGACCAGGCGGCGCCGGTCCGCGCGCGCCAGGTGCAGTGCGCCGAACCCGTCGAACACCACGCAGACGCGCGCCCCGCGCTGCGCGGCCGCGGTGAGCGCCGCGGTGAACTGCGTGACGATGCCACCCGAGCGCACCAGGTACATCTCCAGCAGCACCAGGCGGCGTGCGCCAGCGATGGCCGCCAGCATGGCGGGGAAGAACTCGGCGCCGCCGTCGAGCAGACGAAACGCATTGCCGGTTCGCCACGGCCAGCCGGTGGTTGTAAATTGCTCGACATCGGAGCCTGCCGTTGTCATGGAGGAACAATGACCGAGCTGCGCGGCAGATGCCAGTTCCCGCTTGTGCTGTGCGCGCGGCTGCTGCTGCTGACGCCGCTCGCCTGCGCCGCTGACGTCATGGATGCGCTCAACGCGGTGCGCGACGGCGGGTGCGGCAACCGCCCCGGCGGCGTCGCGCCGTTGCGCGAGAGCGCGCTGCTCGATGAGGTCGCGCACCGCCTGTCGCAGGGCACCGACCTGCACACCGCGGAGCAGTTTGCCGGCTATCACGCGGTGAGCTCGTTCTCCGTCAGCATCTCGCACGTGCCCCCGAGCGGAGACGTGAGCGCGATCGTGGCGCGGCAGTTCTGCGCGCAGGTCAGCAATCCGGCGTTCCGCGAGTTCGGCAGCTGGCGCAGAGGGGCGGACGTGTGGCTCGCGCTCGCCGAGCCCTTCAGGCCGCCGGCGCCGCACGACCAGGGCGAGGTCAGCCGACGGGTGCTGGAGCTCACCAACCAGGCGCGCGCGCGTGCGCGCCGCTGCGGACCGACGCCGTTCGCCGCCGTCGCACCGCTCACGCTCAATGCGCGGCTGTCGCATGTGGCGCAGCTGTATGCGCAGGACATGGCCGCCTTCGGTTACATGGACCACACCGGTCACGACGGCAGCTCCCCCGCCGCGCGCATCACGCGCGGCGGCTATCGCTGGCGCGAGGTGGGTGAGAACCTGGCGAGCGGCATCATGACGCCCGAGGAGGTGGTGGCCGGCTGGCTGGCCAGCCCCGATCACTGCGCGAACCTGATGGACCCGCTGTACCGCGAGATGGGCGTGGCCTTCGCGGTGAATTCCCACCGCGACGCGGGGGTGTACTGGGCGATGGAGTTCGGCACGCCGGCGCGCTGACGGCGCCGCGCCCTTAAGGCACCCTCAGGCGCTGCTGCGCTCGTGTGTCTGCTCGAGCGTCAGGATCGTGCCGGCGACCAGGTACAGCAGCGCGAACCAGGCGAGCCCGTGTGTCAGGAAGACGTCCAGCGTCCGGTAGATCTGGCCACTGCGGGCGAACGCCTCGGTGGCCAGGACGCTGCCGATGAGGAGCGCCGCGGCTGCGACCAGCAACAGCACCGGCAGGGCCGCGGAACGCGCGCCGTCGCAGCCGGCGGACGGCGTTAGCGGCGCCGGCAGGTGCCGGTACCACAGCGCGAGCACGGCCAGGCCAAACGCGGAGCTCAGGTACTGCAAAACATGGCACAGCGTGCCGGTGTAGGGACCTATGGTCACTGGCGCGCTCAGCAGCGCGACCCGGCGCACCATCCAGCCATTCTCGTGCGTGAACGAGTCCCACAGCAGGTGGCTCCACACGCCGAGCAGGATCGCCAGCGGTGCCACGGCCCATTCCTGCCAGCGTGCGAATGGCCGCAGCGCGCCCAGGCACAGCCCGCGCGCGCGCGGCGTCAGCAGCGCGGTGAGCGGCCGTCGCAGCACGAGCACGGCCGCCAGCATCAGGTAACCGAGCACCAGGTCGGTGCTGAAGGCGCCCGCGATGCTGTGGGTGTCCGGATGCAGGTGCATGAGCCTTCCCGGCACGTAATACGGCAGGTCGGGGATCAGCGCGCCGATGACGAGCGGCGCGGTGCGCAGGTACCTGATGCCGCGCAGCGGCAGGATGGCCGCGGGATGCGCGAGCGTGAACGGCATGTGCTTAAGTCCGGCCCGACGGCCGCGCGCGCGCCACGACCTGCAGGTGAAAATCCCGGCCCACCCACTGTGCTCCCTTGCGGAAGGTGAAATCGATCGTGCGCCCGGCGCGCAGGCGCGGCGCGTCGATCGCCAGCAGGTGCAGCCCGAGCGAGTTGGCGCTGGTCGATTGCTCGCGCACGTCCTGCCAGCCGTCGAGCCCCCAGCGAATGATGCCGGCGTCGCGCAGGGCGATCGTGAGCGTGCAGCCTTCCGGCAATTGCGTGACCTGCGCCTGTTCGCACCACAGCACGTGGGTGAGCGGCGGACGCTCGCCGCGATAGCGCTGCCACACCGATTCCGGTCGATCGAATGGCCGGCGCAGCGCACGCGAAGCGACCAGCTTCAGGTATTCGGCGTGCGCCCACACCAGCGGCATGGCCGCACCGGTCGGCCGGCCCGGCTCGAGGCCGCGCGCCGGGATGGGAGCGGCATCCCAGATCTGCTCGGGCAACATCCCGCCCGAGGAAGCCATGCGCGTCATGGCGATGAGCAACGGCAGCGGATCGTGACCGCAGCACAGCTCGTAGTGACCCCGCTCGCCGCTGAGCAGCGGCCAGGGCCGGCCGCGGCCGGTGCCGTCGAAAGCGCTGCCGTCGTCGTGCTCGCCGTAACCGTCGCCGTTGTAGCGGTACCAGCACGGGCCCGAGGGCGTGTCGACCTTCAGCAGTGCATCGGCCACCTTCACGCTCGCGGTGATGAGTGGATCCTGCGCGCTGCGCAGGCCGAAACGCACCAACTGCAGGAAGTCCATGCTCACCTGGGCGCTGGCCGGCAGGCGCGGATCCTCCTGCTGGTTGCGAATCGGCACGACCACGTCGGAGAAGCCGCCGTCCGCCGCGAGCGCCTGCGCGGGCGCCACGCGCACGTAGTAGCCCGGCACCTGCTGTGCCCGCGCCAGCGGGGTGTCGCGTACTGAGGTCCAGTCCTCGAGGCGCGCGTTCCAGTAATCGGCGAACACCAGTGCCAGGTCGCGGCCGTCGGCGGGCAGATAGGGTGCGCCGGCCACGAGCGCGGCGATGCACACGGCGAGCGTGAAGGTGTTCAGCCCCGCGTCCTCCTCCCAGCGGTCCTGCTCACTCACCGGACCCTGTCGCACCAGGAATGACAGCGCGCGCTGGATCATGTCGCTCACCTCGGTGCCCGCCAGCGCCTGGCGCTCATCGAGCGCCACGGCGAGCAGCACCGGGAAGGCGGTCTCGTCGAGCTGCTGACCGCGCCAGTAGCCCTTGCCGCCGAGCCATTGGTTCTGGAACCAGTGCCCGTCCTCGTGCTGGGTGGCGAGCAGATAGCGCAGCGTATTGCGTGCCTCGCGCCCGGCGCCGAGTGCCAGCAGCGCCCCGGCGCTCTCGACCAGGTCGCGCGGCCAGACCAGGTGATAGCCGGCGCGCTCCTCGCGCGTGTTGCCCCACGGCACGCTCAGCGAGGCCACCATCGCACCCGGATAGGTCTTGTCCTGGTGCGCGCGCAGCACCATCGTCGAGATGCGCACCTGGGCGGCGCACTCGCGCGGCAGCCCTGCGACCAGCTCTTCTTCGACGGCGCGGCCGCCGTGCCAGCGCGTCCACGACAGCAGCTGCCGCTCCCACATCGCCGCGAACGGCTCCGACAGCGCGGTGTAGGCGAGCGTCGCGGCGGATTCCGTGCTGATGCCGAAGCCGAGCGCCAGCACCGCCTGGCGCGGCAACTCACCGATCAGCGCCACGTTGCCGGGCCCGGCGCTGTCGTATTCCCAGCTGAGCGCGCCGTTGCGCGCGAAGTCCTGCCAGCCGTCGCTGCTGCCGACGAACCCGGCGCTCGCGCGGCCCCAGGCGTCGCGCTGCTGCGCGTCGGCAGCCGCCAGCGCGAGGGCGAAGGGACCCTGCGTGGCCCACAGCACGCGCCGCCCGCGGTAAGCGCACACCGCGGCCTGGTTGTTGTTGCCAGTGGCCCCGAGGTGCGGCGCGAGCAGCGCGTAGGGTTTGAGCGTCGCATCGCCGCGCAGGCTCACCTCGATCAGCAGCACGTCGCGGTGCTCGCAGGGCGCAACGCGCAGCGTGAGCTCGAAGCGCTCGTGGCGGTGCACGATGCGGGCGGCCGGGACGCCGGGGGCCGCGAGCTCCATGACGTGGCGCCACATGCGCTTCACCTCGACCCAGAAGCCGGCACCGTCGGCGATGATGAAGCCGAGGTCGCGGATCTGCGGAATGTCGATGCGCGGGTAGTAGACCTCGTTGATGACCCCGCCGCCGATGGTGAACCACAGCCGCGATGAGCCGAGCGCGCAGCCGACGATCTCCTTGTCGCTGCTGCACCAGGTCGGGGGTAGCCCCGGGCCTCCCGGCGCTGCCGTCATCGCCGACGCCGGCGGCGCGCGCCTGTGGCGGCGGCGGGCAGCGCCGCCGCGCCGCGCTGCCACAGCCGCAGCCCGCCGATGAAGGCGTTGCGGTTGTCCCCGAGCCGCACCCGCGGCGGCAGCTTCTTCAGGCGGCGGGCGTTGCCGCCGCCGAGCACGATGTAGTCCGTCTCGAATGCCGCCTGCAGAGCCGCGACCACCTCGTCCACCGCCTTGCGCCAGGCGCGGTTGCCGAGGCGCTCTCTGCCGCGCTCCCCCACCCAGTCCTCGAAGCTGCGTCCGCGCCGGAAAGGCATGTGGCCGACCTCGGTGGGCTCGACCACCCCGTCGATGATCAGCGTCGCGCCGAGCCCGGTACCCAGCCCGAGAAACAACATGCGGCCGCCGCTGTAGCTGCCGATCGCCTGCATGGCGGCGTCATTGATGATGCGCACCGGCTTGCCGAGCGCGCGCGCGAAGTCGAACCCCGTCCAGCCCTTGCCGAGATTGTGCGGCTCGGCGGCGACCCGGTCGCGGAACACCAGCCCCGGATAGCCGATCGACACGCGGTCGTAGGGCGTGGCGCGCGTGAGCCTGACGATGCGGCGGATCATCCCTTCCGGCCGCATCGTCGGCCCGGAGGTGAACTTCTGGATCGGGCCGTGCGCACCGACGCGGAACTTGACGTGCGCGCCGCCGACGTCGATGACCAGCACCCGGCGCGGCGCGGCGGGGGCTTTCCTTTTCCCTTGCATCGGTGGATTCTCCCCGGAATCGGCGACCTTGACCACCGCCAGGCACCCGGAAGCTTCGGCATCGGCCGCATTCAAACAGTAGTGTTTCGAGACACCTCGATAACGATGAAAGGCGCACCCGCATGATTCATGCGCACACCACGATCGTCGCTGTCACCATGCTCGCCGCGAGCTGGGGGGGAAGCGTGGCGCAGGCGGCGCCCGAGACGTCCATGGTGAATGGCTCCATCGACATAGCCGCCGGGGAGCACGCCGGCAAGCTGTCCACCGTGAACGGCGCGATCCACATCGGCGAGAACGCGGTGGCCGGCGCGGCTGATACCGTCAATGGCGGCATCTCGCTCGGGTCGCACGCGAGCGCCGCCAAGCTCACGACCGTCAACGGCTCGATCCAGCTGCACGAAGCGGCACGGGTCAGCGGAGTGGTGCACACGGTGAACGGCCAGCTGACGCTGGCCGACGGCGCGGACGTGTCCGGTTCGCTGCACAACGTCAACGGTCAGATCAGGGTTGGCGCCGCGCACGTTGCGGGCGGCATCGAGACGGTGACCGGCGGGATCGAGCTCGGCCCCAACGCGCGTGTCGAGGGCGGCATCTACATACAGGAGGACACCAGCTGGTTCGGCTGGTTCTTCGGCTGGCTCGGCCTCGGTTCCGAGAATGTTGTGCCGCGCGTGGTCATCGGACCCGGCTCGGTCGTCACGGGAACGCTGCGCTTCGAGCGCCCGGTGAAGCTCTACGTGAGCGAGCGGGCCACGATCGGCAACGTGGTGGGAGCCACGGCGGTGAAGTTCGCCGGCGAGCACCCGCCGCAGTAAGCGCTGCCGCCCTTAGCGGCGCGCTCACACGCCGAAGAATTCCGCCAGGGTCGCGCGTGCCGCGCGACCGGCTGCGAGCTCCAGGCAGTTCACGATGGCGAGCCGGAAGCCCCCCGGGGGCATGGCGTGCATGGCGGCCGGACGGTCTTCGTGGAAGGTGATCTGCACGCTGGCCACGGCGGGCATCCGGCGCACCTCCGCCACCAGCTCCGCCGGCGGGTAGCGGTACTCGCGCTCGTGCGGCCCGAAGAGCACGACACTGTAACCGTCGCGGCGCTCACGGTCGGCGAACTCCCAGACGCCGCGCGCGTACAGCCCGACCACGGCATCCAGCCAGCCGCGTCCATTCAGGTCGGGCCACTGATCGGCGAAGCGCAGGTGTGCATCGATGATCCGCGAGCCGATCGTCTCGAGATTGAGCATGCCGGAGTAGCCGGCGAGATGTCGGCCGATCCACCCTCCGAGACAGGCCTCGAGCTCCGGGCGGGCGCGCGCCTCGATGGTCCAGTGCTCGAAGGTGCCACGCGGCGCGGTCGTACCAAGAGTATGGCGCCACCAGTGCACCCGCCCCTGTCGAACCGCGGCATCGGTGCTGATGTGCTCGCCCTCGAGCAGCGTCATCCACATATGCCCGGAAGTGCCGTGCCGATCGTAGTCCTGCGCATCGCTCAGGATGCGCGTGCCGACCGCCATGCCGCGCAGATTCATGATGGGCTTGCTGAACACCGGAAAAGCGGGCGGCGGCACGCCGTGCGGGCCGCAGATGATCCCCTGCGACTCCGCCACGGCGAGCTTGTTGTAGACCCAGCGGTATGCCGGGTACCACTGGTAGGCGTCCGGGTCCTCGGTCGGGATGCGCACGTCCGGCGGGCACGCCACCGCAGTGAAATACTGCAGCCGCCAGGGATCTGCTTCGACGAACGGCATGGCGCGCGATCCGTGCGGGAATACTTAGGCGCTTTCGATCCCTAGAACAGTCCGGTGATGCGTCCGTGCGCATCCACGTCGATGCTGTTCGCCGCCGGCACCTTCGGCAGACCCGGCATGGTCATGACGTCGCCGCAGATCATGATCACGAACTCCGCACCGGCGGCGAGCCGCACTTCGCGGATGTTGACGACGTGGTTGGTCGGCGCGCCGCGCAGCTTCGGATCCGTCGAGAAGGAGTACTGGGTCTTCGCCACGCACACCGGGTAACGGCCGTAGCCGTTTTCCTGCAGCTGGCGGATCTGCGCGCGCACCTTGGAGTCGGCGGTGATGTCGCTGGCGCGGTAGATCTCGGTAGCGATCGCTTTCATCTTGTCCCACAGCGTCGCCTCTTCCGCATAGACGTAGTGGAAGTGATTCGGCTGCTCGCACAGGCGCACCACCTCGCGCGCCAGCTCCAGGGCACCGGGCCCGCCCTGGGCGAAATGCGTGGCGCCGATCACCTTGACGCCCTGCGCGGCGAAGCGCTCGATCAGCTGGGCGATCTCCCGCTCGCTGTCCTCGGCGCGGCGGTTGATGGCCACCACGCACGGCAGCCCGTAGCGATGCAGGACGTTGTCGACGTGGCGCTCGAGATTGACCGACCCCTTGTCGAGCGCGGCGAGGTTCTCGCTCTTGAGGTCGGCGAGCTCCACGCCGCCGTGATACTTCAGCGCCCGCACGGTCGCGACGATCACCGCGGCGCGCGGCGTGAGGCCGGCCTTGCGGCACTTGATGTCGACGAACTTCTCCGCCCCCAGGTCGGCGCCGAACCCGGCCTCGGTCACCACGTAATCGGCGAGCTTGAGCGCGGTGCGCGTCGCGATCACCGAGTTGCAGCCGTGCGCGATGTTGGCGAACGGTCCGCCATGGATGAAGGCCGGATTGTTGGCGAGCGTCTGCACCAGGTTGGGCGCGAGCGCGCCCTTGAGCAGCGCCGTCATGGCGCCGTGCGCCTTGAGGTCGCGCGCCAGGATCGGCTGCGCGTCCGCGCGGTAGCCGACCACGATGCGGCCGAGGCGCTCCTTGAGATCCGCCAGGTCGCTCGCCAGGCACAGGATCGCCATCACCTCGGAGGCGACCACGATGTCGAAGCCGTCCTCGCGCGGCACGCCGTTGGCGGTGCCGCCCAGACCGATGACGATGTTGCGCAGCGCCCGGTCGTTGACGTCGACCACGCGCCGCCAGGTGATGCGGCGCACGTCGAAGCCGAGCTGGTTGCCCTGGTAGACGTGGTTGTCGATGAGGCCGGCGAGCAGGTTGTTGGCGAGCGCGATGGCGGCGAAGTCGCCGGTGAAGTGCAGGTTGATGTCCTCCATGGGCACCACCTGCGAGTAGCCGCCGCCGGCCGCGCCACCCTTCACGCCGAACACCGGTCCGAGCGCGGGCTCGCGCAGGCACAGCATGGCGCGCTTGCCGAGCAGGTTGAGGGCGTCCCCGAGCCCCACCGTGGTGGTGGTCTTGCCCTCGCCGGCCGGGGTCGGCGAGATGGCCGTGACCAGGATCAGCTTGCCGTCGGGCCGGTCGGCGAGCTGGGCCACGTAGTCGAGAGACACCTTGGCCTTGTACCGTCCGTAGGACTCGAGGCTCTCCTCGGGTATTCCCAGCCGCTCGCGCGCCAGGGACACGATCGGCAGCATGCGCGCACGCTGCGCAATGTCGATGTTGCTGGGAAAGGGCGTCGCGGGAGCCGGGGTGTCGGACATGTCAGTGCCGTGAGTGAGTGATTGGGGGGCGGTGAATGCTACCAGAGCCGCCCGCAGCGGTGCGCGCGCTTGGCTACAATCAACGCCGATGCTGTGGCTCAAGGCTTTGCACGTGGTGTTCGTGGTCACCTGGTTCGCCGGGCTGTTCTATCTGCCGCGGCTGTTCGTGTACCACGTCGCCGCCACCGATGCGCCCGGGGTGGCGCGCTTCATCGTCATGGAGCGGCGGCTGTTCTTCCTCATGAGCCTCGGCGCGCTGCTGGCGGTGTCGTTCGGTATCGCCATGATCGTGGCCGCGCCCGCTTACCTGGCGTTCGGCTGGATGCGCGCCAAGCTGCTGCTGGTAGCGTTGCTGGTCGCCTACCACGGCGCCTGCCTGCGGCAGATGCGCGCGCTGCGCTCCCGGCCGGCGCGGCACTCGCAGCGCTGGTACCGCTGGTTCAACGAGGTGCCGGGGCTGCTGCTGCTGACAATCGTCATACTCGCAGTGGTCAAGCCGTAAGCGCACCCGCTTACGAGCGCCGCCACCCCAGCGGGGCCGGCGCCCACCGCTACCAGATCCTCACCCGCTCCTCGGGCTTGATGTAGAGCTTGTCGCCCGGCTGCACGTTGAAAGCGCTGTACCAGGCGTCGATGTTCGGCAGCGGCCCGTTGACGCGGAACCGCGAGGGGCTGTGCACGTCCGACATCACCAGCTCGCGCAGCGCGCCCTCGCGGTACTTCTCGCGCCACACCTGCGCGTAGGCGAGGAAGAAGCGCTGATCACCGCTCAGTCCGTCGATCACCGGCGCGGGCTGGCCCTTGAGCGAGAGGTGGTAGGCCTCGTACGCCATATTGAGGCCGCCCAGGTCGCCGATGTTCTCGCCGATGGTGTTGGCCCCGTTGACCTTCAGCCCCGGCAGCGCCTCGAACTCGGAGAACTGGCGGATGAGGCGCGCGGTGCGCGCCGTGAACGCCTGCGCGTCCTGCGCGCTCCACCACTCCTGCATCGCCCCGTCGGGTCCGAACTTGCGTCCCTGGTCGTCGAAACCGTGGCCCATCTCGTGTCCGATCACCGCGCCGATGGCGCCGTAGTTGACCGCGGCGTCGGCGTTGGGATCGAAGAACGGCGGCTGCAGGATGGCGGCCGGGAACACGATCTCGTTGTTGGAGGGATTGTAGTAGGCGTTGATCTCCTGCGGCGTCATCTGCCATTCGGCGCGGTCGACCGGCTGGTCGAGCCGCGCGATCTGGTAGTTCCACTGCCATTCGGCGGCGCGGCGCACGTTGCCGAGCAGGTCGTCGCGTCGCACCACCAGCGCGGCATAGTCCTTCCACTTGTCGGGGTAGCCGATCTTGGGCGTGAAGGCCGCGAGCTTCTCGTGGGCGCGCGTGCGGGTCTCGGGAGTCATCCACTCGAGTGCATCGAGGCGCTCGCTGAGCGCGCTCTCCAGGTCGCTGACCAGGCGCTGCATCTTCGCCTTGGATTCGGCCGGGAAGTACTGCGCGACGTACAAGCGCCCGACCGCCTCGCCGAGCGCGTCGTCGACCGCATCCACCGCGCGTTTCCAGCGTTCGCGCTGCTGCGGCTGGCCGCGCATCGTCTGGCCGTAGAAGGCGAAGCGCGCCGCGTCGAAGCGCTTGGGCAGGTAGGGGGCGTGGCTGCTCAGGTAATGGAAGGTGAGGAACGCCTGCAGCGTGTCGATGCGCGTGTGCGCGAACAGTGCGGCCAGATCGTGGATGGCGCTGAGCTCGCCGAGCACCAGCTGCTCGCGCGTGCCGAGCTGCTGCACCTCGAGAAACGCCGGCCACGGGAAGCCGGGTGCGAAGGCGAGCAACTGCGCCCGGCTGCGCGGGTTGTAGATGGCAGCGACGTCGCGCCGCCGCTCGATCGGCCACTGCACCTTCGCCGCGGCGGTCTCCAGGGCCATGATGTCGCGCGCCCTGGCGGACGGATCGGCCACGCCGCCGAGCGTCAGCATCTCCCCGATGTAGGCCACGTAGCTCGCGCGCAGCTCCTTGAGCTGCGGGTCGTCCTTCAGGTAGTAGTCGCGGTCGGGCAGCCCGAGCGAGGATTGGCTGACGAATACGTTGTAGCGATCTGGGTTCCTGAAGTCCGGCGGCAGTTGCACGTCGAACAGCGAGGCGAAACCCGGCTCACCGAACAGCCGCGCCACTGCCTCGGGCGTCTTCGCCGCCGCGATGCGCTGCAGATCCGCCTGCGCCGGCGCGAGCCCGCGCTCCTCGAGCGCCGCCTCATCCATGTAGGCGGCGTAGTAGTCGCCGATCTGCTGCTCGGGAGTTGCGGGCGCCGCATGCGCGGCGGCTGCCTGCTCGATGATGCCGCGCACCCGCTCCTTGGAGAGCTCATCGAGCCTGTCGAAGGGGCCGAAGCTGGCGTGATCGGCCGGGATGGTAAAGGCGGCGTACCAGCCGCCATTGGCATAGGTGAAGAAGTCGTCGCCCGGCTTGACGTGCGCATCGCCGGCGGCAAGGTCCACACCGAAATCGCCGATTGCCGGACGATTGGCTTGCGCGGGGAGTGCTGCCGGCAGCGTGCTGGCAGCCGCGGCGCGCGCCGCGGGAGTGGAACTTGCGGACACCCGTTTCTCCTCGACGGGCTGTGCGGCGCACGTGCCAACGGCCACAAGCGCAGCTGCCCACGACGCCAGTCTCATAGGGTCGGAACCTCGTGAACTCAAGGTGGTCGCGCATCATACGGCAGACTCTCTGCCGGCAGCTCGTGCACCAGGTCGCGCCACTCGCTGGGCGCCGCCGCCGGCTGCGTGCCGGCTTCGGTGCCGAGGTAGAGGAAGCCGACGATGGCATCGTCCGCGGCCAGTCCGAGCGAGGTCTTCACCTCAGCGTCATAGGCCGGGCCGCCGGTCTTCCACATGGCACCGAAGCCGAGCGCCAGCGCGGCGAGCATCATGGCGTGCGCCGCCGCTGCCGCGGACAGCACCTGTTCGATGAGCGGTATTTTCACCGCCGGGTTGCAGCGCGCGGCGACCGCCACGATGAGCGGCGCGCGCAGCGCCTTGAGGCGCTCGCGGCGCAGCGTCTCCTCGTCGCTGTGCGGATGTACGCGACGCAGGTGCGCGGCCAGCAGCTCGCCGAAGCGCTCGCGCGCCGCGCCGCGCATGATCACGAAGCGCCAGGGGCGCAGCCGCCCATGATCCGGGGCACGCACGGCGCTGGCGAACATCAGCTCGAGCGCTCCCGCATCGGGCGCCGGCTCGGTCAGCGCCCGGGCGGAGCGGCGCGTCAGCAGGGCATCTATGGCTTGCATGGGCGCATTGTCGCAGACTTCCGCGCATGCTGACCGTGTCGTCGGAGGCCTGCGAACGCAACAAGGAGCCGCTGCTCGCGGTGCTGCGCGAGGAGCTCGCCGACTGCGAGCAGCTGCTCGAGATCGGCAGCGGCAGCGGGCAGCATGCGGTGCATTTCGCCGCGCACCTGCCGCGGCTCACCTGGCAGGCGAGCGAATTGCCGGAGAATCTCGCACCGCTGGCCGAACGCATCCGCGCTGCACAGCTGCCCAATCTGCGCGCACCGCTCGCGCTCGACGTGCGCGTGCGTCCGTGGCGCATGGCGGCGGCCGATGCGGTGTTCAGCGCCAACACGCTGCACATCATCGCGTGGCAAGCGGTGCAGCAGTTCTTCGACGGCGTCGGTGCGCTGCTCGCCGCGCCCGGCGTGCTGTGCGTGTATGGGCCGTTTCGCTTCCGCGGCCGGCACACGAGCGACAGCAACGCCGCCTTCGACGCTTACCTGCGCGAGCGCGACCCGCTGAGCGGGGTGCGCGATTTCGAGGCGCTCGATGCGCTGGCGCACGCGCAGGGACTGAAGTTCAGCGCCGACCATGCCATGCCCGCCAACAACCGTACGCTGGTATGGCGGCGCGCCGGGAGAATGACCCCATGAGCTCCGACACGCTGCGCGAGATTCGCGACGCCATCCGCACCATCCCCGACTACCCGCGGCCCGGCGTGATGTTCCGCGACATCACCCCGCTGCTCGGTAACGCGCACGTCTTTCACGAGGTGGTGGAGCGGCTGGTCCTGCCGTGGCGCGCCGAGCGCATCGAGCGCGTCGCCGGCATCGAGGCGCGCGGCTTCATCCTCGGCGGTGCGCTCGCACATCAGCTGTCGGCCGGCTTCGTGCCGATCCGCAAGAAGGGCAAACTGCCGCACACCACCGTGCGGGTCGCCTATTCCCTCGAGTACGGCCTCGACGAGATGGAGATGCACCGCGATGCGCTCACCGCGGGGGAACGCATCATCCTGGTCGATGACCTGATCGCGACCGGTGGCACCGCGTGCGCGGCCGTGCAGCTGCTGCGCTCGCTCGGCGCGCAAATCCTCGCGGCGTGCTTCATCATCGACCTGCCGGACCTCGGGGGCTCGGCACGACTCAAGGCACTGGACGTGCCGGTGCGCACGCTGGTGAGCTTCGCGGGGGGATGACAATAATAGCTGATATATCAGTAGGTTACTACGAACCTGGCGCGAACATTACGTTGCGGTCATACGGCCCTTGGCGGCGGGGAATCCAGTCATAATACGGCCGCTTCGTCAGCTGAGGGCCTGCCTTGGCTGTGGACGCAGCCCGTCCTTTTCACTTTTTGGAGACCACATCGATGTTCAAGAAGCTCATTCCCGTCGTTGCTCTGGCCCTGATCGCCGGCCCAGTGTTCGCGGCTGACGCGCCGACCACGACACCCACCAGCCAGTCGAGCACGGCCACGTCCAAGCCGCACCACAAGAAACACAAGAAGGCGACGTCGACCAAGACGACTCCTTCGACCGATACCTCGAACGCGCCCGCGAAGTAATCCTCGCGGTCCGATGACAGGCCCCGTCCCGCGAGGGGGCGGGGCTGTTTTTTGCGAGGTTGCGCCGCCGCAGGCGGCAGCAGTCCCGAGGGCTTGCGCACTGTCCTGAAACGGGTTCAAATTTGTGCCCATGGATGGGACGCAACAGGCCGCAATACATCAGGCGCTGGTTTCCGTACAACATGCCGTCACGAGCATGACCTTTCCAAGCTGCGATCAGGAGGACCTGATCGAAGCGATAGATCGCGTCGAAGAGCAACTGCACACGACTCACCCGAACCTGGCACTCATGTGCCGGTTCCTGAACTCGATCGCCCGCAGCCTGCGCGCACAGCCGGAGGCGCGCGACGCCTGTCTGGCGATCGAAGACGCGATCGGTAAGGCGGGCATGCCCAGCACCTGGCAGTCCGGCATCTGACAGCGGGCGACCCGCTCTGCGGCGGGTCGCCCACCGACTTTCGTCCACCGCGGCCGGACCGCACCGCGCGGACGCGCCGTTGCACCCGCGCACGGCCGCGGTCTAAGTTGGCGCCATGCTCGGCCCGCTTTCCCAGGTGCTGATACTGCTCGCCACAGCGGTGTTCCTCGTGACCGTGGTGCGGCGGCTGTCGCTGCCCACGAGCCTCGCCTACCTGCTCAGCGGTCTGCTGCTCGGACCGCATGCGCTGGCCGTGGTGCCCGATTCGGGCACCACGCAGCTGCTGGCCGAGCTGGGCGTGGCCTTCCTGCTATTCACCCTCGGGCTGGAATTCTCGCTGCCGCGCATGCTGGCGATGCGGCGCGAGGTCTTCGGCCTGGGCGCGCTGCAAGTGCTGGCGACGAGCACGGCGTTCGCAGCCCTCGGCCGGCTGCTGTTCGGGCTGCCGTGGCTCACCGCCATCGTGCTCGGCGGCGCCGTGGCGATGAGCTCGACCGCCATCCTGCTGCAGCAGCTCACCGAGCGCGCGGAGCTCAACCGCACGCACGGCCGGCTCGCCTTCGCGATACTGCTGTTCCAGGACCTGGCATTCGTGCCGTTCCTGGCGCTCGGCGGCATGCTCGCCGCCGGTGCCGACCGCTTCCGACTCGGGGAAAGCGCACTGACGCTGGTCGGCGGCGTGCTCGCCATCGTGGCGGTGCTCGCCGCGGGCCGCTGGCTGCTGCGGCCGCTGTTCCACGAGATCGCCCACAGCCGCCTGCGCGAGCTGTTCACGCTCGCGGTGCTGCTGGTGGTGCTCGCCTCGGCCTGGGTGTCGCACCTTGCCGGCCTGTCGTTCGCGCTCGGCGCGTTCCTCGCCGGCATGATGCTCGCCGAGACCGAATACCGGCACCAGATCGAGTCGGTCATCCGCCCATTCCGCGACATCCTGGTCGGACTGTTCTTCATCTCGGTCGGCATGCTGCTCGACGTGCGCCTGCTGGGACGGCCGAGCGGCCTCGGCGTCGTGCTGCTGATGCTCGCGACGCTCGTCATCCTCAAGGCGGCGATCGCGGGCGTGGTGACGCGCCCCTTCACCAACTCGCGCTTCAAGGCGCTGCGCACCGGCATCGTCATCGCCATCGGCGGCGAGTTCGGCATCGCGCTGTGCAGCCTGCTGCTGCAGGCGGGGCTGGTGCCCGCCGCGAGCGGCCAGCCGCTGGTGGTGGCCATCGTGCTGTCGATGGTCCTGAGCCCGCTGATCCTCAGCAACAACAAGCGCGTGGCGCGCTGGCTGCTGCACGAGCAGGCGCCGCCCACCACCGCCAGCGAGCGCGAGCAGTCGGCGACCGCGGAGATTGCGCTGCGCGAGCACGTCATCCTCTGCGGCTTCGGGCGCGTCGGCCAGAACGTGGCGCGGGTGCTCGAGGGGCAGGGCTTCGAGTACATCGCTCTCGACCTCGACCCGGCGCGCATCCGCGCGGCGCGCCAGGCGGGCGACCCGGTGATGTACGGCGATTCGGCGGACGAGGAGATGCTCGCCAAGGCCGGTGTTGCGACCGCCAGCACCCTGGTCATCAGCTTTTCCGATCCCGCCACCTCGCTCGGCATTCTGCGCAGCGTGCGGCGGCTGCGCGCGGAGCTGCCGGTGCTGGTGCGCACCCAGGACGATGCGCAGCTCAAGGAGCTGCAGGACGCGGGCGCCACCGACGTAGTGCCGGAAACCTTCGAGGCGAGCCTGATGCTGGTGTCGCACGTGCTGATGCTGCTGCACGTGCCGGTGGCGCGCGTGCTGCGCACGCTCGGCGACATCCGCAGCAGCCGCTACGCGGTGCTGCGCAACATCGTGCGGCACGGCCACGGCGACGAACGCCCGCTTGACGAGCCGCTCGAGTCGCGCGAGGAGATCAAGTCGGTGGTCGTGCCGCCCGGGGCGTGGGCCGTGGGGCGCAGCCTCGGCGAGCTGCGCAGCCGCGGCGTCGCCGTGACGTTCACCGGCGTGCGCCGCCAGGGCATCCTCGGCCGCGATCCGGCCGCGGACACCGTGCTGCGCGACGGCGACATCGTAGTCATCTACGGCCATCCCGAAGAGCTCGAGCGTGCCGAAGCCGTGCTGCTCGCCGGTTGAAGTGCGCGCACCGTTACAATGCGCGCAGCGCAGGAGTCAGGCCATGCACCGCAGTCGTCTCGCCCGATTCATCATCGATTGTCAGACCGATGACCTGGACGGGGCCACGCGCTTCTGCGTGATGCAGGCGCCCACCGGCCAGGTGTTCTGCATGGTGCGCCCGCAGCGCGCCGACTTCGCGGCCAGGGCCAACGCCTGGCACGACTGAAGTGCACCGCGACGACGTCCACTTTCCGCCCCGACACGAGCCGCTGCGCGATGACGTGCATGCGCTCGGTGCGCTGCTGGGGGAAATCCTGCGCGAGCAGGGAGGTGCACAGCTGCTCGAGCTGGTCGAGCAGGACCGCACCGCCGCCATCCGCGGCCGCGCCGGCGAAAGTGCAGCGCGCGCCGCGCTCGCCGCCCGGGTGCGCGGCCGACCGCCGGCGCTGGCGCGCGACCTGGTGCGCGCCTTCGCCACCTGGTTCCAGGTCGTCAACCTCGCCGAGAGCGTGCACCGCATCCGCCGCCGCCGCGAGTACTTTCTCAAGGACAGCCAGCGCCCGCAGCCGGGCGGCGTGGAGGATGCGATCGCCGCACTCAAGGCGCGCGGCCTGAGCGAAACGCAGGTGCTCGAGCTGATCGGCAGCCTGTCGATCGAGCCGGTGTTCGCGCCGCACAGCATCGAAGCCAGCCGCCGCACGCTGTTGCGCCAGCAGCAGCGCATCGCGCAGCGGCTGCTGGAGCGGCTCGATCCGGGCCTGACGCCGCACGAATCGCGCAGCGTGTGGAACAACGTGCGCATGGAGCTCACCGCCGCGTGGCAGACCGAGGAGCTGCCGCGCGAGCGCCTCACGGTGGCGGACGAGCGCGAGCAGATCCTGTTCTACCTCGTCGAGATCCTCTACCGCGTGGTCCCCGCCTTCTACGAGGAGATCGCCCAGGCGCTCGACAAGCTGTACGCCGGCGAGTCGCGGGCCAGCGCGCGGCGCGTGCCGCCGCTGCTGCACATCGGCTCGTGGGCGGGCGGCGACATGGACGGTAACCCGGACGTGCACGCGAAAACGATCCGCGAGACCCTGGCGCGCCAGCACCAGGTGATCGTCGGCAGCTACTTCACCGAATGCCAGCAGCTCGCCCAGCGGCTGTCGCAGAGCGCCAGCCGCGTGGCCGCCTCGGCCGAGCTCGGCAGGCGCCTGGAGGAGTACATGCGGCTGCTGCCCGGCGCGCGCGCCATCACCCCGGCGCGGCACGACCGCATGCCCTACCGCGTGTTCCTCGCACAGGTCGGCGAGCGGCTGCGCGGCATGTACGAGGGTCGCGCCAGCGGCTACGAGAGTGCGCAACAGTTCCGCGACGATGTCACGCTGATCGCGACCAGCCTCAGGGCCAACAAGGGCGCGAACGCGGGGCTGTTCTACGTGGAGCGGCTGCTGCGGCGCATCGACACTTTCGGTTTTCACCTGGCGACGCTCGATGTGCGCCAGAGCGCCGGTGTGCTGCACCAGGTGATCGCGCGCGGCAGCGACGATCGCGGCTGGCTCGCGCGCAGCAGCCGCGAGCGGCGCGAGCTGCTGGTCGCAGCGCTGCAGAAGGATCGCGGCCCGGTGGCCGAGCTCGATGCCCTGGGGCGGCGCACGCTCGCGGTGTTCGAGGCGATCATGCAGGGCCGGCACCGCTACGGGCCGCAAGCTATCGGTTATTTCATCGTGAGCGGCGCCAGCGGCGCGGACGACGTGCTGGCGGCGCTGCTGTTGGCGCGCTGGGCGGGCGCCTACGACAGGCACAGCGGCCAGGTGGCGCTGCCGATCGCGCCGCAGTTCGAGAGCAGCGCGGCGCTCGCCGCCTGTGGCACGACGCTCGGGGAGCTGCTCGCCGAGCCGCTCTACCGCCGCCACCTCGAGGCGCACGGCCGTAGCCAGTGCGTACTGATCGGCTATTCAGACAGCAACAAGGAGAGCGGCACCTGCGCCTCGCGGATCACGATTCACCAGGCACAGCGCGACCTGACGCACGTGCTGGCCGCCGCCGGTGAGCAGCCGGTGTTGTTTCATGCCCGCGGCGGGAGTCTGGCGCGCGGCGGCGGACGCATCGAGTCGATCGTGCGGGCGGCGCCCGCGGGAGCGGTGGACGGGGTGCTGCGCATCCGCGAACAGGGTGCGACCGTCAAGCAGGGCTATGGACTGCGCCCGATCGCCATGCGCACGCTCGAGCGCGCCTTCAACGCCCTGAGCCTCACGACCGCCGCGCTGCGCAGCGGCGCCCTCGCCGACGATGCGCCGCCGCAGCTCGAGCTAGTCGCGCTGCTGGCCGACGCGAGCCGCACCGCCTACCGCCAGCTGGTCCACGGCGAGCCGCAGTTCTGGGAGTTCTTCCAGGCGGTGACGCCGATCGACGTGATCGAACGCATGCAGATCGGCGCACGCTCGGTGCATCGCTCCGCGCAGGCGGGCATCGCCGGCCTGCTGCCGGTGCCGTGGGTGTTCGCCTGGTCGCAGTCGCGCTACATGCTGCCCGGCTGGTACGGCGCCGGCAGCGGGCTCGCCGCGGTGGCGGCGCAGTACGGCCTCGCGGCGCTGCGCGAGCAGAGCCGCGGGTGGTTCTTCCTGGGCAATCTCATCGACGACGTCGAGACCATGCTGGCACGCGCCGACCTCGACATTGCCGGTTATTACGACGCGCTCGCCCCCGAGCCGCTGCAGCGCTTTGCCGCGCAGCTGCGCGCCGAGTACCAGCTGGCGTGCGAGCAGGTGCTCGCCGTGAAGGACAGCCACGAGCTGCTGGCATCCGATCCGACGCTGCAGCGCTCGATCCGTCTGCGCAACCCGTACCTCGACCCCATGAACCTGATGCAGGTGGACCTGCTGCAGCGCTGGCGTGCCTCGGGGCGCGAGGACCGCGACCTGTTCGAGGCGCTGCAGGCGAGCGTCGGTGGCATTGCCAAGGGCCTGCAGACCACCGGCTGAAGGAGTGCGGCACGCATGCGCGACAGCCTCATCATCCGTCCGGCGGCCCCACGAGCTCAGGGTTGCCGGTAGATCACGCCGTCCTTCATGACGAACAGCACGTGCTCGACGGCGGCGATGTCCTGTGTCGGATCGCCACTCACCGCAATGAGGTCGGCGAGCATGCCGGCGCCGATGCGCCCGAGGTCTGCGCGGCGCAGGATCTGTCCATCGGTGAGCGTGGCGGCGGTAAGCGCCTGCAGCGGCGTCATACCGTCACGCACCATCCACTCGAGCTCCCGGTAGTTGGTGCCGTGCGCGAATACACCGACATCGCTGCCGCAGCCGATGGTGACGCGAGCCTGCATCGCCAGGTTGAAGGCGCGCTTCGCCTGCTCCATGGCGGCGGTCGGCGGCGTGCTGCCGGCCACGTAGTGCTCGAAGTACTCCGCGTACGCCTCTACCGCGGTGAGCGTCGGCAGGTAAGCGACGCCGCGCGCGGCCATCAGCCGGAAGACCTCCGGTGTGCCGTTGAAGCCGTGCTCGATGGTGTCGGCCCCCGCGAGCACTGCGCGGCGCATGCCCTCGGCGGTGGTGGCGTGCACCGCGACCGGGCGCCCCGATGAGTGCGCGGCCTCGACCGCCGCGCGCAGCTCCTCCTCGGTGAAGGTCGGCTGCTGGCTGCCATCCGGGCCCCAGCGGTAGTCCGCATAGAGTTTGATCCAGTCCGCCCCGCGGCCGGCCTGCTCGCGCACCGCGCGCACCACCTCGGCCACGCCGCTCGCTTCCTGCGCCCCCTGCGGCGTGCAGCACGCGTCCGGGCGCAGCCCCCGCGGCGCCGGGCCGTAGCTGCCGGTGGCCACGATGGCGCGCGTGGCGACGAACAGGCGCGGACCCGGGATCATGCCCTCCTCGATCGCGCGCTTCAGCGACACGTCGGCATACTCCGCGCCTTCGGTTCCCAGGTCGCGCAGGCTGGTGAACCCGGCGAGCAGCGTGGCACGCGCCTGCTGCGCGGCGCGCAGCGTGCGGTAGGGCACCGGCTCCTTCAGTACCTGGTCGTTCCAGGCTGTCTCGTTGTAGGGGTGCAGGAACAGGTGGGAATGCGCGTCGATCAGGCCCGGCAGCAGCGTGGCCCCGGGGAGCTCGACGATCCGTGCATCGGCGGCGGGCGGCAGCGAGGCCGGCGGCCCGGCGTATACCAGGTGCGCGCCGCGTACCAGTACCACCCAGCCTGCGTGCAGCGGCTCGCCCGCCGTCCAAACCTGCGCGGGGCGCAGCACTGTCGCGGCCGGCTCCGGGCCCGCGCCGCAGGCGGCGGCGGCGGCGAGCGCCAGGGTGCCGAGCAGGGCGCGCGTTGCAATGCTCATCGGTCTTCCCAGTGCGGGAAAACCTGATTATGAGCCTAAGCGCGCCTCACTGGCCCATCAGCACCGTCGTATCGTAGCTCTCGAATCCCTGGATGGCGCGCCCGTAGGCGTTGAATACCAGCCGCTCGGCGACCTTGTCGGCCCGCGGCGCCAGCAGCATGCGCAGCACCACGTCGTCCGCCGGCCGCGTGGCTTCCTCGGCGAGCAACTGCTCGATGACGCGCGTCAGCCGGTAGTACAGCTCGTTCACGAAGCGCAGGTGCGCGCCGTCGTGGACCTGCTCGGCGCCGGGACCGTAGGTGCTCTTCGCCTCCTCGGCGAGCTCATGCAGGAACAGGTTCAGCAGGCGCGCCTTGTCGACGAGGCGCAGCTCTGAGTAGAACTCGATTTCGGAATTGAGGTTCATGGGGTACTCGTGGCGGTCACGCCGGGAAAAAGTCGATCGGTTTGGTGGTGGTGATGGCGTCGACGTCCCTGGGCTCGAAACGGAACAGCCGCACCAGCGCCACGATCTTGCTCTCGAGCTCCGGGTCCTTCAGCTCGCTCGAGACCACGCGGCACATGGTGACTTCGCCGCTCGGCGCGATGGTGAACTCCAGCACCAGCTTGCCCTGCAGCTCCGCGTTGTCGCGCAGCGCCCGCGCGTACAGGCTGTAGATGCGGCCCTTGTTGCGGTCGAAGATGAGCTCGATCTCCTCGCGCGAGCGCCCCGCCTTGCCGCCACCGCCGCTGGCCGCCGGGCCGCGGCTGTTGAGCCCGGAGTGCACTATCCCTGAGCTCACCGCGGTGGTGTCGTGGCCGCTGAGCGAGCCCGCACCGCTGCCGAAGCCGCGGCTGGTGTTCGCGGAAGTGATGCCGCCGCTGCCGGCGCCCACCTTGGAGGTGATCAGCGAGCGCTCGGCGTGCGCATCCGCCCCCACCGCGCCGGAAAGATTCTTGGTCTCGAGCGGCGTCAGATCCATGATGTCGCGCAGGTCCGCCAGCTCATCTTTCACCTGGTTCAGCTGCTTCTGCGCCTTCTCGTGCGCCTTCTGATGCTGATCGACCGGCGGCGGCGTCACCATCGCGAGCTTCGGCTCGATCTTCGGTTTTTCCTCCGGCTTGGGAGGCGGCGGCGGCGGTGGCGGCGGCTTGGGGGTGTTCTCGATCACGTGCACCAGCCGCTCCGGCACGTCCTCGAAGGTCGCGTGCTTTGGCGTCGGCAGCAGCGGGAACAGGATGCCCAGCAACACGAAGATGATGAGCAGCACGCGCAGGATGCGGCGAAAGCGCGCCGCCGACTCCGGATCGCCCTCCCACGGCAGCTCATACTCACGGTAATACGGGGCGAGCAGCATCGTGTTGCCTTAGGCCGGCTTGAACTGGCCGGGCGCCACCGGCTTCTCCTTCTGGATGACCGCGAGCGAGATGCGCCCGTAGTCGGCGTCAGTACAGGTCGCCATCACGCGCTTGAGCACATCGTACGGCAGCGCCTTGTCCGCCATGATGGTGATCTCGCGCTGCGCCAGGTCGCGCTCGGTCATCTCCTTGCCCACCAGCAGCGGCCGCTTGAGCGCGGCGCGCAGCGGCTCCACCAACGGCCCCTGGGCCGCACGGATGTCGGCCACGGACGTGATGTACTCCCCCTGCACGAACAGGTCCGTCCTGGTGATCATCACCACCACCGACTGCTTCGGCGCGGTCTGCGCGATCGACTGTGGGATCTCGATGCCCTTGGCGTTCTGGATCACCTCGACTTCGGTCGAGTACACCAGGAGGAACGCCACCATCACCGACAGGATGTCGATCAGCGGAATGAGGTTGAGCTGTGCGTCTGCGCGGTTGCGCAGATGGTGCTGCGCCATGCGCAGCGCGCGGCTGGACATGCTCATGGATGCACCCCGCTCGGAGCCGCCGCAGCGGCAGAGGCCCCCGCCACCGGGGCCGCGCCTGCCGGCGCGCCCGTCCCGGCCGCGGGAGTCGCGTTGGGCGCGGCCGCGTCGGCCGCCGGTGCATCGCCGATGGAAATTTCCGGGAACAGCTCGGCCTGCGCGGTGTTCGCGCCCTCCCCGGTCTCGAACACCCGCACGCGGTCCATGACCTGCACCAGCGTGTCATAGGCGGTGTCCGGCTCGAGCAGGATGCTGGCGTCGGTCTTGTCCGGGAAGCGCGTCTTCACGAACTTCAGGTACTGCGTGAGGCCGTCGTAGTCATAGCCCTGGGCGGTATTGGGAACGGCGTGCAGCGGACCGGTGTTGCGGTCGGCCACCATCAGCTGATCCTTGCGCACCATCACCTCCAGCTGCAGCCCGGGCGGCGGCTCCTTGAACTCGGTCTGCGCCGCCGGCAGGTTCAGCTGCAGGATCACGGTGCGCGAGAACACGGCGGTCATGAGGAGGAAGGTCACCAGCACCGTGAAAATGTCGATCATCGGCACGAGCAGCAGCTCGGCCGGCTTGCGCGCGTGGCGCTCCATCTTGCGATATTGATACGAACGGCGCATGCGCCTTCAGCCCTTCCGCGGCACGATCGCGATCGGTGGCCTTGACAGTTCAGGCCGCGGCCGGCGCCGCGGCCTGGCGCTCGGTGATCGCGTTCAGGAACTTGACGGACGCCATCTCCAGGCTGTCGATCAGCTCGGTCGTCTTGGTCTGCAGGAACGCGTGGATGAACAACAGCGGCACCGCGGTCATCAGGCCGAAGGCGGTGCAGTTCATCGCCACCGAGATGCTGGCCGACAGCAGGTTGGCCTTCTCCGCCGGGTTGACCGTCGCGACCGCGGCGAAGGCGCGGATCAGGCCCATGACGGTGCCGAGCAGTCCGAGCAGCGTCGCGAGGTTCGCGAACGTCGCCAGGTAGTGCGTGCGTTTCTCCAGCTGCGGCACCACCTCCATCAGGCTCTCTTCCATCGCCTTCTCGATGTCGTCGCGGCGGCGTGCCGACTGAATGCGCGCCAGCCCGTAGTTGAGAATGTGGCCGATGGCCGAGTCCGACTTCGAGGTCGCCTGCGCGACCTGGCGGAAGTTGCCCTGCGACAGCAGCGGCACGATCTCGTTCCACAGGCCGCGGTTACGCACCGCGGTGTGGGTGAGATAGATATAACGCTCGATGGCGATCGCCAGACCCACCACGAACACGATGGCGATCGGGTACATGAAGTCCCCGCCGCCCTGGAAGAAACGCACGATCAGGTTCCACAGGCCCATCTGACACTCCTGCGCAAAAAGACCACCAAACAAGCACCGAGACTAACTAAAACTGAATGACATAAACCCAAAAAGCTGCGACCTGGCTCTCATCTGCAATCATGCGGCCGCCATATGTCAGGGCTTAGCACCCGAACCCTGCGGCGCGTCCGTTTTTGACGCAGCCTGGCCGGGTTTCAGGGCCTCGTAATAGCGGTTTTCCCGCTGGAAGACATCCCGGTCGAGCGGCTGCAGCACCTCATCCAGCAGGCTGTTCGGCGGCCTGCCGGCCAGGTCGCCGAGGTCTGCGTGTTTCCACGGGACGATATACAGCACCTTGGGCAGCTCGCGGTTGCCGGTGATGTCCGTCGTGTCGAGCTCGAGCCGGTCCGGGCCCTTACGGGCGGCGGCGGCAGGCTTCACAGCCCCGCTGGCCGATTTGCCGGCACCAACGGGGACGGTGGCGGCGCCAGCGCCCGGCTGCCCCGCCCCGGCAGGAGCCGCGGCGGGCGTCGGCGCCGTCGTCGGCGTCGTGACCACGCCCGGCTCGAGCTGATCCGGACGCGGAATGTCCTGCGCCGCTGCTGCCGGCCGCGCGGCCGGCGCCGGCGAGGCGGGGCTGTCCTGCGCAGCGCTGCGGGCCGCGGGCAGCGTGCACGACAGCAGGGCGCAAAGGCAAGCGAGGTACATCGTTCTCATGCGTAGCTCTCCTTCAGGTCGCGCTGGCCGGAGCCGGGCTTGTGGGCTGCGGCGTGCTCTCCGCCGGCGGCGCCGGCGAAGGTTGCGCCGGCGCTGCTGCGGGCGCGCTCGCCGGGGCATCCGGCTGCGCCTCCGTCGGTGGCTTCAACGGCGCAATCTTGAGCCGCTGCCGCAACTCTGCAATCCAGCCATTGACGGGTTTTTCCTCGCCCGTGAGCTGCTTGTACCGCTCGAAGGCCTTGAGCGCACGCTGCGGGTCATCGAGATAGAGATCGCAGACCACGCCGAGGTTCCGCCACGCGGGTGCGTAATGCTCATCGGCACCGATCGCCTGCTCGTAGGAAGCGGCCGCCTCCTTGAACTCCCCGCGCAGGCGCTGCGTGACGCCGAGCTCGCTCCAGGCGACGGCGCTGGCGCTCTCGCGCTCGGTTGCGCTCTTGAGAGTCTTCTCCGCCGCCTCGAGCTGCCCGGCCTTGCGTTGCAGGAGCGCGAGGTTGACCAGCGGCGCGGCGAACTGCGGGTACTGCAAGGACACCTGTTTGAATCCGAGCTCCGCCTCAGCGAGGTTTCCGGAACGCATGTAGTTCACGGCGCGCTGAAAATCCGCGCGCGCCGCGGGGGGAACCTCGGGACGCGGGGCTGGCGTCGCTGCGCCTGCGACTCCCGTCGCTGCACCCGGGGCCGCCGCGGTGGCCGCGGCGGCGCTGGCCGGCGCTCCCGCCACAGCGCCGGCGGCCGTTGCCGCGGCAGTGCCGGCCGGTACGGCGGGAGCCGGTGCGCCGGGAGCCGGTGCATTGCGCGCGGCAGCCGCGCCGGGGCCGGAGAGCGGCTGTGCCGCCGGCTCGGTGAGCGGCGGGGTGCGGCAGCCCGCCGCGTGCACCAGCGCCAGCACCGCGAGCAGCCGCCAGGCGTGCCCGCGGCGCGCTTGCCGGCACGGCTCATTCGAGGCTCGCGACAACATCCTGCGTCAGCTCCGTTTTGCCGTAGCGTGCGGGCTTGAGCTCCGCGAGCGCCTGGAAGCTCTTGCGCACCCACTCGTCATACACCCCGTCGCGGGCGCGTGCCGTGTTCAGCTCGTACGCCTTGATGGCCTGCTCCTCGAAGGGAAACACCTGCTCCTCCAGCAGCGAGTTGTACTCGGCGAGCTCCTCGCCCTTGAGGTTCTTCGGCCGCTCCGACGCCAGCAGATCCTGGGCGAGCGTGCGGTACAGGCCGGCCATCTCGTAGGTCGCGGCGGTCGTCACTTCGGCCACCTGGTAATCCGCGGCGCGCTTGTAGCCGTCCATCGCCGTCTCGAGCGCATTGCGCTTCACGATCAGGCTCTTCTTGAGCGGCGCGCTGAGCCGCACCGCGCGGAAGGCATCGCGCGCCGGCTGCGCGAGAACCAGCTGCGCCTTCGCGGCGAGGTAGTGGGTGCGCTCGGTGCGCGCCGCGCCGGCCTGCGCATCGGCGTGCACGATCTCCTGGTACCAATGGTCGCGCCGCGCGACGTCACCGCTCTGCTGGGCGTAGTCGGCCAGGCGCTGACGCGCTTCCTCGGCATCGGCCAGCGGCTCGGGATTCGCGGCGACGAACTTCTCGAGCATGCCGGTCGCCTTGGCCGTATTGCCGGCTTTGGCATACAGGTCCGCCGACTGCAGCAGCGCCTCGCGCTGCACCGCGCGCTCCTCGCCCGGGCGCGCGGCGATGCGCTCGAACTCCGCCGCCGCCTCGGCGGGACGATCGGCGGCCGCATAGGCCACGGCGAGCTTGCGCGTCACCTCCGGCTGCAGCGGGCTTTGCGGGAACTGGCGGCGGAAATCCTCGAGCACGCCGATGGCGCGCGGCCATTGCTTGAGACCGATCAGCTGCGTGGCGGCATCGTACTGCGCATTGGCGCGGATCTTCGATTCGGGGGCCACCTGCGCGACCCGCAGGTAATCCTCCACCGCAGCGGCGGCATCGCCGGCCTGCTGGTGAGCCTCGCCCTGCTTGTAGACGCTCGCGGCGAGGCGCTCGGTCAGATCAGTGCGCAGCTTGTCGTCGCCGGCGGTCAGCTGACGCGCCTGCACGAATGCGGGCTCCGCCTGGGCGTACTCGCCCTGGTCGAAGTGCGACTGCGCGATGATGGTCCAGGCGATGCGCTGCTTGGCGGTGTCGACCTGCGGCTGGCGCGCGAGTATCGACTGCGCGACGCTGATGGCGCGCGCCCGATCGCCCTGCGCGAAGATTTCCTCGGCGGCGCGCGTGAGCACGCCGGCACTGTCGGGATGCTCGGGGAAGCTCTGGGCGAACTTGACCCCGGCGTCGGTGGCGCGCTTGTGCCAGGCATCCTTGTCCGCACCGCTCAACGCGTCCTCCCCCTTCTGATAGGAAACCAGGCCGGCGTAGGCTGCGGCCGCCGACTTGTCGTTCTTCGGGTAACCGTAGGCGGTGTGCTCGTATTCGGCGGCCGCCTCTCCGTACTGGTGGCTCTCGAACAGCGCCTCGGCCAGCAGGTAGTTGGTCTGTGCCGAGTCCGCATCGTCGGGGAAGGATTTCAGGTAAGCGCGATACCAGCGCGCCGCTTCCTGGTAGTCGGTGATGCTCTTGGTCTTCTGCGCGTTGGCATGGAAATAGGTGGCAACGTCCTTGAGGTTGATCTTCAGCTCCTGCACGACGCGCGCGTTATCGGCGCGGCTGCGGGTCTTCCAGTAGGGCGAGTCGAAGTTGTAGTGCTCGACGAACTCGTGCTTGCCGTCGAACACCAGCTGGCTGAAGCCGCCCTTGCCGTAGGCCTCGATCGCCGCCATGTCCAGGTCCGGCGCGTGATCGCTGTACGGGTCGCGCGCCACGAAAGCGCGGTACACGGTGGCAGCGTCCTGGAAGCGCTGCTTATCGACGTACAGGTCGCCGAGCCGCGAGTACAGCAGCCAGGTGTACGGCCGCTCGCCCTGCTGGCGCGTGTACTGCTCGAGGGAGGCCGCGCCGTCGTTGTAGGAGAAGGCGATGCTCATGACGCGCAGCGTGTCCTCGACCAGCTCGCGATCGGCGCGTTTGAGGCTCTCGAGGCGCACCGCGTGCGCGGGGGTCGTGCCGAGCTCGCGGTCGAGCACGCCGCCGAAGGACGGCAGGCTCTCGAGCGTGAGCGACTGCTTGAACAGCGACCAGCCGTGCTTGTAGAGGCTCTGCGGGTAGAAGCTGGAAGCGGCGCCGCGCCCGATCACCGCCGCGTAGGCGTGCTCGGCTTCCGGGTAGCGCTTGGCGGAAAACAACAACTCGCCGCGGCGGAACTGCACCTCATCGAGCTGCGGGCTCTGCGGGTAGCGCTGCACGATGCGATCGAGCGTCACGAGCGCGGCATCCGGCTGCCCGGTGGTCTCGTAGGCACGCGCCAGCTGGTAGAGCACCTGGTCATTGCGGGCGTAGTCGGGGTAGGCCTTGAGCAGCGTGCTGTAGAGGCGGATGGCTTCCCCGCCCTGCAGGTCCACCGCGGTGACTTCCTGCTCGAGCCGCTGCATCTCGCCGGCGTCGAGGTTCAGGTCGCCCAGCCGGCGCATCGCTTCGGCGCGCAGCTTGGGATCGGTGTTCTGCATCTCGAGGAAGTGCTTGTAGTTCTCCATGGCGCGCGCGCTGCTCGCGCTCGCCGCCGTGTCCGGGTGCACATCGACGCGGTGCGTGGCGAGATCGCCGATGGTGCGCGGCGGATTGGCAGCGCTCTGTGCCGCCGCGCGCAGCGGCAGCAGCGCGCCCGGAAGCAGCCCGGCCAGGCCGGCCGCAAGCAGCGCCGCGCGCACCCGGGCACCTCTCATCGCGGCGGCTCCGGCGCCGGGGGCGGCTCCGGCGCCGGGGGCGGCGTCGCGCCGGGGGCGGCGGCCGGGGCATTCTGCGGCGCCGGCGCCTTGCTGTGGGCGGCCTCCGCGCTCGCCGCACGATCGTACATGGTGGCGAGCGCGAAGCGCGCCTGCACCTGGTAGGCGGCGAGCCGGTCCTTCTGCTGCTCGAGCTCATGGACCGCGAGCTGCGCGAGATAGGTATTCTGCCGCGCCTCGGCGGCGGCGAGCCGCGTCTGCAATGCCCCGATCCGCTCGCGCAAGGCGCTCACCCGGTCGGCGAACTCGCCGGTGTTTACCGGCATGTTGCGCCGGGCGCGCTCGACGCGGATCCAGCGGCTGTGCGCCTCGTTCAGCGCCAGGCCCAGGTCGCGCAGGCTGCGCTGCGCCTGCCACGAGCGCGCGCCGAAGGCTTCGTCCAGTCGGTAGTAGAGCACGCCCTTCACCAGCGCCAGCCGCGAGCGCAGCTCGGCACCCTCGGCGGTCGCGGGGGCCACGGCGAGCGCCGCCTCGACGCGCTGCACGCGCGCCCACTGCGCGCGTTCGGTGTCGGTGCCGAGCGCGGCGACGTCGTGCTGCGACACGATGGTGCGCAGCCCGTTCTCGAGTGCGACGTCGCGCTGCTGCAGGGTGTCCACGGCGCGCGAGGCGAGCAGCGCGTCGGCGCGCGGCAGCTGCTCGGCGTAGGCGCGGCGACGCGTGTCGATCATGTCCTCGAACGCCGCCATGCTGTCGCCCCAGCCATCGAGCGTGCCGGTCATGTACACCAGGTCGCGGTAGTTCTTGACGCCCTCCTGGAAGTCGTGGCCGGCGAGCATCGCGTAGAGATACGCCGACTCCGGTGTTGCCGGCAGCTGCTTCAGGTCACGGAACCAACCGTGCGGTGCGAGCGCATTCGCAGCTCCCGCCGGTTGCTGGCTGAGCACCTGCCGCAGCAGGTCACCCTGCTCGATGCCGGTGATCGCCGCATCCAGCCGGCCGTTCTCGGCATCGAAGGACACCACGGCGCCCTCGTAGTACTCGGCTGACTGCGCGTTGGCGTTGAGCTTGGCGAAGGCGTACGGCACCGCCAGGTAGGACTCCTGCACGGCGGCATCGAGCACGTCGCGGCCGCGCAGCTCCAGCCACGGCGTCAGCGCTCCGCGGTAGTCCCCGAGCGCCACGTCCGCCCAGCCAATCCCGAGCAGCGCCTTGTTCGAGTAAGGCCCGTTGAGGCGCACGCGTGCGAGCGGCGCACGTGCGCGGTCGGGCTGGTCCGCCTGCAGGTAGGCGAAACCGAGCGCCAGATTGGCGCGATCCCGCAACGCCAGCAGCTCCCGGGTATCGGCGATCATCGTGCCGACGCCGGTGAGAAACGGCGCAGCATCGGCGAGACGGTTGTTGCGCACCAGCGCCACGCCGAGATTGAAGCGCGCGTACGCCGACCACACCGGCCCGCCGCGCCAGCCCGAGAGCAGGCGGATCGCTTCGTCGTAGCGCCCCTGGTGCATCAGCACGTTGGCAAGCAGCAGCTCTTTCTGCGCCTCGAAGTCCGGCGACATGCGCCCGTTCACCCGGCGCAGCGCCCCTTCGGCCTTGTCGAGGTAGCCGCGGGCGTACCAGATCTGCCCGAGATACAGCCAGGCGCGGTTGCGCACGCCGGTCGGCACGTCGTTGGTGAGCAGCCGCACGAAACGCTCACCGGCCTCGTTGTGCATGCCGAGCTGCAGGTACAGGCCCGCGGCCAGCAGCTGCGCATCTTCCTCGTGATGGGGCATGCGCCCCCAGTGCTCGTAGGCGAGCAGCCGCGTGAGCGCCTCGAAATCATGGGGGTCGTCGTTCTGCAGGTACAGGAACAGCACATCGCCGAAATGCAGGTCGCGGATGCGCGTCTCGGGCAGCTTCTCCGGGTCGTGGCGGCGCGCGTTGGCGCTGCCGGCGGTGAGCAGCGCCGCCACGGCGACGATGAGCAGCGCGCGCATGGACGGCTTGCGCCTCAAGGCTATTCCCAGTCCTTGATCTCGAACTCCGGCTGCAGCTTGCGCTGCCGGTCGTCGATCTTGAGCTCGAGGTACTTCGCGCCCACGCCCTTCTCGAAGCGCAGCGACGCACCGCGCTGATAGGGACGATCGTTGGGCCCCTTGCCGTTGAAGAACGCCACCAGCTCGTGCGGGCCGACCTTCAGATTGCCGACGTACAGGCGCTGCACGCCGCCCTTGAGCAACGCGTCGACCTCGCGCGGCGTATAGAGATAGTTGATCACTTCCTTCTGATCGATCTTGAGCTGCACCGAATCGAGCGCGAAGAAATCGCCGACGTCCACGGACAGGAACACCGCCACCTGCGTATTGGCCGGAAACAGCAGCTCCTCCTCGAGGATGAACAGGTCCTTGTTGAGGTCCACCACGTCCTTCTTCAGGCCCTGGATGTCCTGGTCGAGGCTGCGCGTATCCGCGGGCGCTTCGGCAGCGGCAGCCGGCGCGGCGGCGGCCGGAGTCGGGGCGGTCGGGGCGGCGGGTGCCGGCGAGGTCGGGGGCGGCGTGGCCGCCGGGGCCGTTGCGGCCGGCGCAGCTGCGGGCGGCGCGGCGAGCGCGGGCGCGAGCGCCCACAGTGCGGCGAGCAGGCTCACGGCGACGGCGGCGCGCGGCGCGCGGGCGGTACGGCCGGGCGGAGCAGGATGAAGAGCCGTCGATTGCAGCATGTTCGTTCCGATCATTCGTTCAGCAGAGCACGCAGCTGCTGCAGGTACAGCGCTGCGCTGGCGGCACTGTAGTCGCGCAGCGCGTAGCGCACGGTCCCGTTGCGGTCGATCAGCACCGTCATCGGCAGGTTGTCGACCTGGTAACCGCGGCTCACCGCCTTGCTCGGGTCGAGCAGCAGCGCGAAATCCACGGCCACCGAGTGCGCGAATTCCAGCGACTGCGCTGCGTCGTCATCCACACCGACGCCGTACACCGCCAGTCCCGCCGAGCGGTAGGTCGCGAGGCTCTTGCCCAGCGCGGCGAGCTGCGCGCGGCAGGGGTAGCAGCGGCTGCTCCAGAAGCTCAGCACCACCACTTCGCCGCGGTGTTCCGAGAGGCGCACGTTGGCGCCGCTCGCCGCACGCAGTGCAAAATCCGGCGCCGCCTGGCCGAGCAGCACGTAGGGCTGCTGCGCCGACGATGCCGCGCCGCTAGCGAGCGTCAGTGCCAGCAGGCACAGCCGCAGCACCACACCTGCGCGCGCGCAGCCGCCACGCGATGCCGGGCCGTCGGGCCGTTGCCAGCTCAATAAAGATCCTTCGCCCTGGTGAGGCGCAAGCGCACCGCCCCCAGCGCGCAAAATTGCATAGCGCACTTAACACTGTCAACGAACTGACGGGGGAAATGAGGCGTACGGCCGTACCTTCGTCACGGCGCGCCGGCGTCGTCTGCCGGCGACATGGGCGCCACCGGGCGCACCGCGGCGGCGCGGCAGGCCCGCGGCGCGGATCGTTACGCGATGGGCTGAAAGACGGTCAGGGCGTCCAGCTGGCTCGCCGAGCCCAGCGGCAGCATCGGGAACAATGCACTGTACTGGGCGCTGGTGCCAAGCAAGCCCATGTAGTTGAGTATCACGGCCCCCACCAGCGTGGTCACGGCGTTACCGACCGGGCTCGAGCTGCTCACCACGTTGCCGGCGGCGCTGAAGTAGCCGATCTGCTGGCCGGCGGCGCCGTTGAGCAGCTGCGGGCGTCCGCTCGGGCTGTACACCAGGAAGAACGTCGACGCGACGCTCGAGTTGTCGCCCTGCCAGCCGAGCTTGCCGCGCCCCGCGGCGCTGCTGTCGACCATCATGTTGGAGTTGAGCGAGCCGTCGCTGATCACATAGATCATCACCGGCTTGCCTTTGCGCTGCGCGTACTCGAGCACCGCGCCGATCATCTGCCCGGCCTGGAAGTTGCGCGTCTCGCCGGTAGCGCGCGTGCCGTCGTGATAGTCGAAGCCGCCCATGGTAATGGTGCCCGCGCCCGCGAAGCCGTCGATCACCAGCTTCATGACCGTCGCGGTGGCCGCGGCGTCCGAGTTGCTGTTCATCTCGGCGGCGGTGAAGATCGGCATCGCGCCACCGATGATGAGCGGATCCTGCGTGGGATCGAGCGCCGACGGGTTGCCGAACAGGTCGGCCGTGTTGGCCGCCTTGACATAGGAGCAGCGCACCTGATTCTTGAGGGTGGTATCGGCCACCGCGTCGGTGTAGAGCTGTACTCCGGGTGTGGAGCCGCTCGGCGCGCTCAGCGCCCCGCCGATGGTGGCCTCGTTGCCCGAGGTGAACAGGGCGCTGCCGCCGCTGATGCGCGTCTGCGACTCAAGCACAGCCACTGAGAGCGGATCCTGCTGGCCGCCCGGCGGAATCGGCACCAGTGCCGTCGCATCCGAGGGCTGGTTGATGGTCGTCGGCTGCAGCGCCGGATTGATCAGCATCATCGGCGCCTCGGAGTTACCGCCCGACACCGACGACTGCGTGCCGATGAGCGTCAGCAGCTGTCCCTGCGCGCCCGCCTTGGCAATCCCGTACATCGGGTTGTGGGGATTGGCCTGGGTGTCGTTCTGGGACTCGGCACAGAACACCCCGCCGCTGGTACCGGCCGCGGTCGCCGGCGTGGTGGCCACACTGAGAATGCCGCGCTTGATAGCACCGTCGGCGTGCCACAGCAGCCCGAGCGAGGGGTCGATGTTGGCGCTCGAGCTGGGCACCATGTTGCCGGGAACGCCCAGCAGCTCGTAGCCGGCGGTCGACAGGAAGGCCGTCTGGCCGCCCTGCTGGCCGACGAGCACCTCCGATCCCACCAGGTTCGCCCCACCGGCGAGGTCGAAACAGATGAACGGAATTCCGGCGCCGCTGCTCGGCACGCTGCACTGCCCGCTGGCGAGCAGCGCATTGATGTCCGGATCCAGTGCGGCATTAGCGCGGTTGCTACGTAGCAGCGCGCCGAGCCAGGCGGGTGCGAGCACCATGCCGGTCGTCGACAGCATGCCCGCGGCCAGGAAGTCGCGGCGCGTCACCGGTCGCTTGTGATTCTCGTGCAGCAGCGGTTCGCCCTTGGCGTGCGGGCGGGGAGGCTTCTTGTAGATGAACATCGGGTTGCTCTCCAGATCCTTACCGTTACTGCAGCATCACCGCGGCGCTGCCGAGCACCGCCGTGCACGCTGCGGTGGTCGCCTGCGACACGGTGGCGGCGGCGTTGATCACCGGGATGCGCGTCAGCAGCGCGTCGACCTCGGTTTGTACCGCGGTGGCAGCCTGCGGGGTCACGTTGCTGCCCACGCCCTTGGCGACCAGCGCGTTGATCACTATCGCCCGCTGCGGGCTGCCGCTGGCACCGAAGAACGAAGCGGAGGTGTTATTGAGGCTCGCGTCCAGCCCATTGCTGCTGAAGAACGTGTCGCGCAGCGACTGGCTGGCCATCATCTCGCTGCAGTACGCGTGGGCCAGCTGCGAGATCGCAGTCTGCTGCGCGGACGCGAATGCTGCGATCAGCGGACCGGCCGGCATCGACTGCTCCGAGGCGTTGTAGAGCGACGACACCACCGGGTCGGTGATCGCCACCCCGGTCACGTTCGACAGCGTATGGCTGACCCGCTCGAAGGTGGCGATGCCGAAGTCCGGCTGTGCCGCCGTGGGCAGCGCCGGCGGCGTCACGGTGACGGGCGGATCGACGTACGCGTGCACGTGCGAGCCGAGCTGATCGAACGACAGGAAGAACAGGTCCTGCCCCGGGCCGAGCGTCACCGGAACCACCGTGCCGAGGTTGGACAGCAGCTGGCCGTTCGCGGCGGTGTAGTTCGAGCCGCCGACCGTGGCGGCGACCGTGGTGAACGCCTGCCCGGCAGGGGCCAGCGCGCCGTTCACTCCGAGGCGGATGCCGCTGATCTGCAGGCTGGGCGGCATGGTCGCCGTGGGGTCCAGGCTGATGAACTTGGGCTGGTAGAACAGGTAGCTGTAGTTGTCGTACTGGCTCGCCTGGAAGAGGATGTAGGACTGCGGCACGCCCGAGAGTGCGCTGACGCCGAACAGCAGGTAGTACTTCTGGCCGACGCCGGCGGCGAAGTTCTGCTGGATCTGCGCCGGGGTGAGGGCGCGGTTGTGGATGGCGACGAACTTGATGACGCCCTGAAACTGCCGCTGCCCGGTGACCTCGTTGCCGAGCACCAGCGCAAACGTGCTGTCCCAGTTGGCGAGCGAGCCGCCCTTGGCGGGATCGACATCGCCGGTGTATACGCCGTTCACGTAGATCTTCTGGCCGTTCACCGGGTCGTAGGTCAGCACCACGTGCTGCAGCGCCGCCTGCGCCGCGCCGCCGGCGGTGGTGGTGGTGAGCGGCGGGTTGCCGTTGGTGTCGGTGGCGCTGCTGCGCGTCATACCCTGGTACTGCATGGCGTCCTGGGCGAGCGTCGCGTTGCGCGTGGTATTGCTGCCCGAATAGCTGACGATGTACGCGCCCGCCTGCGTGACGTTGGCCGGCGCCACCCACGCTTCGAAGCTGTACTCGCCCGTGCCCTGGATCATGCTGGCGAACTTGGCGCTCGCGCTGGTGGAAGCCTGCGCCTTGCCGCCCTGGTTGATCTGGATGCCCCAGCCGCCGACCCAGCTGACGTTGCCAGAGAGCTGCAGGTCCGCCTCGGGGGTCACGCCGCTCGTGTCGTAGGCGGTGCTGCCCTGGCCGGTCTCGAACATGTACATGGCGATGGCGTTGGCGTCGTAGCGGCTGCCGCCAGCGGCGATCGTGCCCTGCGTGAGGGTGAGGGCGTTGGAAACCACCAGCGACGGATCGATCGGCGTCACCGGGATGCCGTTGGCGAACGCGGTGAGCTGCGCGAGCATCGCCGCGGCGCTGCCCGGACAGTCGGGCGCACCGCCCGAGCTCGGCGTCGGCCAGCAGTGATGCATGTCATCGGCCAGGCGCTGGTAGAAACGCGACAGGTTGGGTGTCGACAGATTGATCTTGGGCTGCGCGGCCACGTAGGCCGCCTGCAGGTCAGCGGGGTTCGGGTCGGCGAAATACGGTTGCTGGGCAGTGGCCGAAGTCGGGTTGTGGCAGCCGACGCAGAAGGTCGTCACGATCGGATAGATCGAGTTCGCATAGCTTGGGTTGCCGGAGGTGGCAGTAGCCGGAAACTGCTTGCCGCCGCCAGCCGCCTGCACCGGCGGGGCGATCAGCTGGATGGTGCTCGTCGAGGAGGAGCCCGAGCCTATCCAGTTCTGGATCCACACCAGCATGGTGGCCGCGCACGCCGACGGGTCCGCGACCCAGCAGTTGTGCCCGCTGCCGACCCTCACCACCAGCGTGGACAGCGACGGGTTGGTGAGGTTCACCAGCGGCAGCGCCGCCTGGTAGGCGAGGTTCACGTCGTCCGAGCGCGCGAACATCGGCGACTGGCCGCCCTGGTGGTGGCAGCCACCGCAGCGATCCGAGGGGATGATGTTCTGCCACAGGTTGAGCTGGAACGCGAGGACGTCCGCGTTCTGTGCCGGAGGTCCGGTGTAGGCGTCGACCGTGGCGCTGCCGGTCGGTTGATTCACCGTGACGCCCGGTCCACCGCCACCGCTGCAGGCGGCGAGCACGGCGAGCAGCGCCACCGCGGCGAGCCGTCGCAGCGTGCGCGCGGCGCGCAGCGCCCGCAGGTCGAGTTTGGCAACAGGGTCAGCGTTCATGTGCGGCACTCCCTCACTGGCCCGGGCAGGCGGCAGCGGACTGCTGGAACACCTGCTTGAGTTTGTAACCGCCCGACTGGAAGTTCGCGGTGAGCGTGGCCACCGTTGTCTGGTCGGCAGCGGTAGGTGCGCGGAAGCACACTGCGGTGAACACCTTGGTCACCTGGCACTGTGCAAACGCCGCGGCCGACTCGAGCTCCTGTCCGAGCGACTTGGCGCCGCTGCCGCTGCCGGGCAGCGCGGGGCTCCACCCGAGGGATGCGTTGATGCCGCCGCGCCAGCGGTTCGACCAGCTGTCGTTGGGCGTCACGAAGCCGAAGGGAAAGTTGTCCGAGTTGATCAGGTACTTCGGCTGCACCTGTCCGGGTGTGTACTGCATGGTGCCCGTGTTCATGACCCCGGGACCAACGGTGCCGCTGAAATTGTAGTAGGCGAACGCCTGCGCCATCGGATCCATTGCGCTGTGGCAGCCGACGCAGGTATTCAGGTACACGCGGCTGTCCCCGCCCGGCGAACGCGCCACGTCCTGGCGGACGCGATCGGTGGGCCTGGTGGTGTCCTCGAGCGTCGGCATGTCGTTGCAGAAGTGATTGATCATCGTGAAGCGGAACATCGCGCGGTTGGTGCCGTTGATGAAGAACGCGGCTTCCGCGGCGTAGGTGGTGAGCAGCCCTGCGGTCGCGGCGGTCGGCGTGCCGTAGGTCGCCGACTGCGAGGTCTGCTTGAGCGCCGAGCTCAGATCCACCCCGTTGGCCTCGGCGGTGGCGTAGTGAGCGTTGCTCGCGTTGGAGGGGGCCGGCAGACCCGGCGCGTTCACCGTATAGAGAATGTCGGCCGACAGCGCCGTATTGAAGGCCACGTCGTCGCGCACCATGCCGATGACGGTGGCGGCGTAGTCGTTGAGCGGCGCGAACACCGACTGGTCACGGTTGGTCCAGGGGATCACCCAGTTCTTCAGCGTCACGTCGTAGAAGGTCGGCGCCTGCGTGGCGATGGCGGCGGCGGCCAGCAGCCCGGCGCTGCCCGGCGCAGCCCCGGCCGCTCCCGGTGCGCAGGTGCCGCCGCAGATCGCCTGCGTCATGCTCGCCAGCACCGCAGGTGTCGGCGGCACGCCGGCAATGCGCTCATAGATGCGCTTCGCCTGCTCGTCGGGGCCGGCGTGCGCGGGCAGCGACAACAGCAACGATGCAACGCTGAGCGCGATTCGCCCTATGCGCTGCGCGCCGACCTGTGCCGTGTTGGTTCTAACATTCATGGCGCTCGTCAACTCCCAAAATGCCCGATGCGCGACCGGACTATACGGTCCGTGTCCCGCGCCCCGAATGTCTCAACCGCCGGACGTCGCCAGTCGCAGACAATCTGTATTGTTCGTGTGCGCCAGCGCCCCATGCGCGGCAAACTGCGAGTCCGGTCACGGCGTGTCCGGGGGCGAACGTCTACCTAGTAGCCGGGATCGACCCGCGGCGGTGCGTGCTATGAGAACCATGCGCGGCGGCGCGGCGGAGTGATGGAATCGGCGGTCTCACGATAAGTCACTATCAGGCTCATGAATTACGTTACATTCACGCGGCGCGGGCATCCGCGCGCTTCGGTGGAGAGCATGCGAGAGCGCGGCGAACATGAGGCGACGCGCCGCGCGTGCGGCGCCGGGTCGCCGCTGCGCGCCGCCCTGGGCGTGCTGGCGGCGGCAGCGCTGGCCGCCTGCAACGGCGGCGGCAGCGTCAACATCGCCAATAGCCAGACCTCCGACCCGGCCACCGTCGATTACCCGATCTTCTATGTGAAGCACACGGTGCCGACCACGACGGCCGGCACGCTGGCGCAGGACGACCTGCGTATCATGCAGGAGGTCAACCCGTCGGCGGATCTGTACAAGCGTGCCGCCGCCTCGCCGAGCGCGGCCGAAACCAACATCACGGCGCGTGTCACCGCCGGCGCGAGCTGGGACGTCAAGGACGTCGACACCTCCGCCGACGGCACCCTGGTGATCTTCGCCATGCGCGGCCCGCTCGCCAAGAACCAGCAGGCGAAGGACCCGCCCTCGTGGCGCATCTGGCAGTACACCATCGCCACCAACACGCTGGCGCCGGTGATCAATCCCGCCGACGACCCGGATCCGCCGACGGTTGATGACGTCTCACCGCACTACCTGCCGGACGGGCGCATCGTGTTCTCGACCACGCGGCAGGACCAGTCGCAGGGTGTGCTGCTCAACCAGGGCGATCCGCAGTTCTCGGCGCAGGATGAGGACCGCACCGAGCCGGCCTTCGTGCTCGAGGTCATGAACCCCGACGGCACCGGCATCCACCAGATCACCTTCAACCAGAGTCACGATCGCGACGCCACGGTGCTGGCGAACGGCCGTGTGCTGTGGGCGCGCTGGGACAACATGCCGGCGGTCGGCCGCAACCAGATGTCGCTGTACTCGTCGAACCCCGACGGCACGGATATGGAGCTGTACTACGGCGTCAACAGCCACAACACCGGCACCAACGCCAGCGTGATTGAGTTCGTGCATCCGCACCAGATGCAGGATGGCCGCATCCTCGCGCTGGCGCGCCAGTTCACCGACGTCGACGACGGCGGCAACCTGGTGATCATTGACGGCACGCGCTACGTGGAGAACAACCAGTCACTGCTCGCCTACCCCGGGCTCAGCGGCCCTGCCCAGGTGCCCGGCACCCCCGACAACGTGGTGACGCTGCCCGGCCCCTCGCCCGGCGGCCGCTTCATGTCCGCCGTGCCGCTGCAGGACGGCACCAACCGCATCCTGGTGAGCTGGAGTCAGTGCCGCCTGCTGGACACCACGACGAACCCGCCGACCATCGTGGCGTGCACGGGCGCGGCGCTCGCCGCTCCCACGCCGCAGGTGGCGCTGCCGCTGTACAGCGTGTGGATGTTCGATCCCAGCCAGAACACCATGCTGCCCATCATGTCGCCGGTCGAGGGCGTGATGATTACCGACGTCGCCGTGGCGCAGCCGCGGCCGCTGCCGAACATCATTCCTGACCAGGTCGCCGGGGTGACGCTCAATCAGAACTGGGTGAACGCCGGCGTCGGCGTCATAGATATAAGGAGCGTGTACGACTTCGACGGCGTCGACAAGGCGGTGCCGGACATCGCCACCCTCGCCAATCCGGCGCTCACCCCGGCGAGCGCGCGACCGGCGCGCTTCGTGCGCCTGGAGAAGGCGGTCGCCATCCCCCCGCAGACGCTGGTGAAGCTGTCGGACGCGGCCTTCGGCGCCAGCAACTACATGATCGAGATCCTCGGCTATGCGCCGATCGAGCCCGACGGCTCGGTGCGCATCCAGGTGCCCGCGCAGGTCGCGTTCCGCATGAGCGTGCTCGATGCCACTGCACGGCGCATCACGCCGGTGCAGGGCGTGTGGCTGCAGGTGCAGCCGGGCGAGGTAGTGTCCTGCAACGGCTGCCACCTGCCGCAGGCCGGCGCGCAGCAGCCGCTGTCACACGGGCGCAGCGGGCTGTTCGCATCCGCCTGGGCGGGTGCGAGCGCGGCCGGCGTGCCCTTCCCGAACACCATCACCACGCCGATCACTACCGGCAGCGGCACAACGCTCATGCCATTGATCCCGACCGCCGCCGGGCAGACCATGGCGCAGGCACGCATGGCGGAGAGCTGCGCCAACGACAACCCGCCGTGCGCGCAGATGGTGCCGAGTGTCAACGTGATCTACACCGACGTGTGGACCAACCCGGCGGACGCCACGCCGAATCCATCGATCTTCTACCGCTACGACGACTCGACCCAGTTCCACACGCCCTTCCCGACCACCGCGCTGTGCATCACCTCGTGGTCCTCGAACTGCCGCATCGAGATCAATTACCCCGAGTACATCCAGCCGCTGTGGGACCTGGCGCGGCCGAATCCTGCGGTAGCCGGCGTCAATAACACCTGCACCCAGGGCGGCTGCCACAACCCGCTGAACGCGGCGGGCGCCGCGCAGACCCCGGCGGGCAATCTCGATCTCACCAGCAGTGCCTCGAACAACGTGCCGCAGGAGCTCACCTCGTACCAGCAGCTGCTGTTCCCCCACAACACAGTTATCATGACGTCGACCGGACCGATGCCCGGGCCGTCGGTCGGTCCGTACCTGGATGCGGGCAACGCGAACGGCGGCCTGTCGGCGGCCTTCCTGGGACGCTTTGCGACGGGTTCCGGGAGCACGCATGCGGGCTACATGACGCCGGCGGAGCTTCGGCTGCTGTCCGAATGGCTGGATATTGGCGCGCAGTACTTCAACAACCCATGGGATCCTGCGGTACCCGTCAATTGAGCAAAGGACGGACTTGACGCGCGCGCGCCAGTGGGCGCTCGCGGGCGTGGTGTTGCTGGCGGCGCTGCTCACTCCCGCCACGGGCAGTGCGCGTGAATACCTGCAGCTGTTCGTGACGCAGCCGTACCTCGAGCTGCACACCGGTCCGGGGCGCGGCTACCCGGTATTTCACGTCGTGCCGCGCGCGGACAGCGTCGACGTGCTGTTCCGGCGCACCGACTGGTTCAAGGTGCGCACCGAGCACGGCGTGGAGGGCTGGGCGAGCCAGGCGGACATGCAGAAGACCGTGCTCGCCGACGGCACGCCGTTTCACTTCGACGTCGGCGATCGCGCCGGCTTCACCTCGCATCGCTACGAGATGGGCATTTTCGCCGGTGCCTACGGCGGCGCCTCGCTGGTGTCCGGCTATGCATCGTTCTCCTTCAACCCGCAGCTGGCGCTCGAGGGGGCGGTCGGGGAGTTCCTCGGCCGCTACTCCAACGGCTACACCGGCGACATCGGCCTGACGCACGTGATCGCGCCCGAGTCGCGCTGGTCGCCGTTTCTCATGCTCGGCCTCGGCGAGGTGTACACCGAGCCCAAGGCCACCCTGGTGCAGGCGACCAATCGGAGCGAGCCGACGGCCTACGTCGGCGGCGGTGTACGCTACTACTTCACACGGCGCTTCTTCCTGCGCGCCGAGTTCAAGGCCCACTGGGTGTTAACCAAGCGCAACGAGAACGAGGAAGCTGACGAATGGAAAGCGGGATTCGCGTTCTTCTTCTGACGGCCGCAGTCGCGCTGCTCGCGGCGCTCAGCGGCTGCGCCTCGGTGCGCCACTGGTTCCACCGCGCGCCGCCGGCGTCGGCCTCCAGCGACACCTCGCAGGACCAGGCACCGCCGCGCGTGGTGGAGCCGGAGGTGACACGGCGCAAGATCACGGTGCCGAGGATCCGCAGCCGCAATTTCGAGCTGGGCGCGGACTACGGAGTGCTGTCCATCGAGGATTTCGGCGCGCACCCCTCCTACGGCCTCACCGCCGCCTACCACGTCACCGAGGACTTCTTCTTCCAGGCGGAGCTGGGCCGCACCCGCGCCGGGCAGACCAGCTTCGAGCAGCTGAGCAACGTGCAGCTGCTTACCGAGTCTGAGAGGCGCTTCACGTACTACGATCTCTCGCTGGGCTACAACTTCCTGCCGGGCGAGGCCTTCATCGGTCGAGGCGTCGCCATGACGAGCGCTTTTTATCTCCTCGGCGGCATCGGCGGCACCGATTTCGCCGGGGACACGAAGTTCACGGTGAACTTTGGCGCCGGCTACCGCGTGGTGCCGGCCGACTGGCTGGCGCTGCATGTGACGGTGCAGGACCACGTGTTCCAGTCGAGCATACTGGGCACCACCAAGCTCACCAACAACCTCGAGGCGCGCATCGGTACGACCGTCTTCTTCTAGAGGAACACCCATGAGGAACCCGTTCGCAGCCGCCCTCGCCGCCCTGGCCCTCGCCCTGCCGGCGCTGGCGGATCCGTCCGGCCCCGCGCCGCCGTTCACCCTCGCCGCCAAGGGCGGCGCGGACGTGAGCCTGTCGCAGTTCAAGGGTCAGGTGGTGATGCTCAATTTCTGGGCGAGCTGGTGTGGACCGTGCCGCCAGGAGATGCCGTTGCTGGAAAGCATTTACAAAAAGTACAACAAGCTCGGGTTCACCATGATCGGCGTGAACGTCGAGCCGGACTCCAACGCGGCCGACCAATGGCTTAAGGAGACGCCGGTGAGCTTCCCGATCCTCTACGACCGCGACAGCAAAGTGAGTAAGCTATACGACGTGGAGGGCATGCCGAGCACCGTGATCATCGACCGCAGCGGCAAGCTGCGTAAGCTGCACCGCGGTTACAAGCCGGGCGACGAGAACGAGTACCTGGACAGCATCCGTGCCCTGATCCGCGAGTGAGCGCTTATCCCCCAATCGTTCGACTGACGCGGGCCCTGGGCGGGGCGCTCATCCTCGCCGCGCTCGCCGCCTGTGCGGCGCCGACTCCGTGGGTCAAGCCGTACGAGCGCGAGCATCTGGCCGATCCCATCATGTCCTTCAACCGCAATCCGGTTTCCAGCACCTACCTCGAGCACGTGCTCGAGACGCGCGAAGGCGCGCACGGCGCCACCGGCGCGGTCGGCGGCGGCTGCGGATGCAATTGAGCGGCGCGGAGCGGGCCGTGCCCGCGGACGGCGGCCGCGTCCTGAGTCCCTTCACGCGCACACTGCTGGCGCTGGCGGTGATCACCGTGCCGGCGCTCGGCGGGGTGCTGCCCGAGGACCGCTTCGACTACCTGTGGCACTACTACAATGGCGGCGACATCACCGTGCAGGGCCCGGAAGTGCTGGTGCGCAAGAAGGTCGGCGACAACCTGTCACTCACCGCCGGCTACTACGAGGACATGATCTCGAGCGCCTCGATCGACGTGAAACTGTCGGCCAGTCCCTACCACGAGACGCGCAAGCAGGAAAACGGCGGCTTCGACTACCTGCACGGCAAGACCACCTACAGCGCCGGCTACATCCACAGCCGCGAGCCGGACTACATCGCCGATACCACCTACTACTCGGTGAGCCAGGACATGTTCGGCGACCTGACGACGCTCACGCTCGGCTACCGCCGCGGCTGGGACCAGATCTACCGCGACATCAAGGACCCCGACGGGGTCATCGTCAACGATCCGACGTTCCACCAGCGCGCCGATCACCGCGGCTACTCGCTCTCGCTCAGCCAGATCCTTACGCGCAACTCCATCCTCAACTTCAACTACGAGATGCTTACCGACCAGGGCTATCTCGCCAACCCCTACCGCGAGATCCGCTATCTCAACCCGACGAGCTCGCTGGGGTTCACGCTCGCACCCCAGGTCTACCCGAACACCCGCACCAGCAACGCCGCCTCGCTGCAGTGGAAGTACTATCTGCCGTGGCGCGCCTCGCTCACCGCGTCGTACCGCTTCTTCCGCGACACCTGGGGCATCGTCGCCAACACCACCGAACTCGACTACACCTGGCCGGTGTGGCGGCACTGGACCTTCGACGGCAGCCTGCGCTACTACGAGCAGACGCACGCCAGCTTCTACAGCGACCTGTTCCCGCGCGCCGACTACCAGAACTTCATGGCGCGTGACCGCGAGCTCGCCGCCTTCCAGAGCTACACCGTCGGCGCCGGCGCCTCCTACCTGTTCCAGATGCCGGGGATACCCTGGCTGAGCAAGAACACCATCAACGTACGCGCCGATCACCTGCTGATCGACTACAGCGACTTCCGCGACGCGCTGCTCGCCGCCGAGTACGGCGCGGGCAGGGAGCCGCTCTACAAGCTCAACGCGAACATCTTCCAGGTATTCGTTTCCATCTGGTACTAGCGCGCGCCGCGCGTGCACTGCGCAAAGCGGAGCGCCCGGCGTGCGGGTGAGTTAAGCTGCGCGCACCGGCCGTGCCGGCGGGTACTGTCGGCTGACGGCGACAGTCCAGCAACTTTCGGGGGAACTGACAACCATGCGCATCCACACTTCTGTCCTGCTGCTGGCCGGCATCGCGCTCGCCGGCGCGGCGAGCGCCGTGCACGCCCAGGCCCGCGAAGAGGGACGCCTGCTGGTCGCGGGCCAGGTGCTCGATGAGCTGCGCGCCGGACGCGACGAGGTGATTCCGGACCGGCTGCTCGAGCGCGCCTACGGCATCGCCGTGATCCCCGATCTGACCAAGGTGGCGTTCTTCGCCGGCGGACGGCGCGGTCACGGCGTGCTGGTGGTGCGCGACCGCGAGGGCCGCTTCAGCAGCCCGGTGTTCGTCACCATGACCGGCGGCAGCTTCGGCTGGCAGTGGGGCGTGCAATCGGCCGACATCGTGCTGGTCTTCACCACGCCGAAGGGCGTGGAGGGAATCAGCGGCGGCAAGGTGACGCTCGGTGCCGACGCCTCGGTGGCCGCAGGTCCCGTCGGGCGGCAGGCTTCGGCGGCCACCGACCCCAGCTTCAAGGCGGAAGTTTATTCCTACTCGCGCAGCCGCGGGGTATTCGCGGGGCTGGCGCTCGACGGCACCGTGATCAGCATCGACGATGACGCGGATGCGGCCTTCTACAGGAAGCCGGTCGCCGCGAGCGACATCCTCGCGGGCAGCGTCCGCAGCGACGACGACGCGGCCCGCCGCTTCATGACGGCGGTGGCCTCGAGCACCGGCATGCAGCGCTCGGCGTCCGCGGCGGGCAGCGCGCCAGCGGCGCCCGCTCCGGCAGGTACGCCGGCGCCGGCGGCTCCGGCTCCCACCGCACAGTCGTTCCCGCTCTCCGATCCGAAGCCGGGCAGCGAGCCGAAATAGGCGCTTGCCTCGCTAGGGGCCCGCGGAGGGTGCAGGCACGGCAGGATCGCCGGCGCTGGCGGGCAGCACTGCCAGCTTGCGCCGCAACTCCCGCGCCAGCAGCGCTAGGCTGGTGAGCGCCTGCAGCGCCACCGTCGCCACCGACAGGTACCACACCTCCGTCAGCGTGAAGTGCGGGCGCTGCGACAGCCACAGCGCCGGCAGCACGAAGGTCAGCAGCCGCGAACCCGAGCTCAAAAGCGACGGCCAGGTGTTGCCGAGCGCCTGGAACATCCCCGAGCAGGTGAAGATGAGCCCGGTCGCCACGAAGTTCCAGGAGATGATGCGCAGGTACGGACCACCGACCGCCACGACGTCCGGCGCGCGCGTGAACGGGTAGATGAACCATTCCGCACGCCACTGGCACACCAGCGTGATGAGCAGCATCAGCACTGAGCTCACCACCGCGGCGGTGCGAAACGTCTCGCGCACGCGCGCGTACTGACGGGCGCCAAAGTTCTGCCCCGCCACCGGGGCCACGGCGAACGCCACCGCCATTACCGGCAGGAACAGCGCCTGCATCATCCGCCCGCCGATGCCGAACCCGGCCTGGGCCGCCGGACCGAACGGACGGATCACCCAGTAAACCACCCCGAGGATCACGCCCAGCATCAGGAACTCGCCGCCGGCCGGCAGCCCGATATTGAGAATGCGCCCGATGAGCCGCCAGTCCGGCGCCCACAGTTTGGGCGCCAGCGCCACGTAGTGCTCGAGGCGGATGAAGTACAGCCATAGCAGCAGCACGCCGAAGGCGATGGCGATACTGCTCGCCAGTCCCGCCCCTGCGGTGCCGAAGGCGTGGTGCGTACCCCAGCCGCTGATCAACACCGGCGCGAGCAGGATGTTCAGGATGACGGTCAGCATCTGCACCACCATCGTGGGTTTCACGATGCCCGTGCCGCGCAGCGCCGAGCCCATCGCCACCAGAGCGAACTGCAGCGCGAGCCCCGGTGTGTAGCAGAGGAGGTAGGCGGTGCCGGCCGCGACCGCCGCGGGGTCCGCCGCCAGGGCGCGCGCATAGGCACCGCTCGCCAGCAGACCCGCTGCCAGTGTCAGCACCACGCACAGTCCCGACAGCAGCACCGACTGGTTGAAGACGCGATTGGCTGCCGCCTGGTCCTTGCGTCCCACCGCGTGCGACACCAGCGCAACCGTGCCGACGCCGAGCATCTGCGTCAGCGCCACGATGACGAAGCCCGCGGTGGCCGCGGTACTCACCCCGGCGATTGCCGCGTCGCCGATGGGCGCCACGAAATAAAGATCGACCAGCAGGTAGAGCGTCTGGAACAGCATGCCGATGGCGATCGGCACGGCCGTCGCCACCAGCTGCGCGCCGATCGGTCCCTGCGTCAGATCCTTCATGCGTTGAAGCGCTCCTTCACGCCCGAGCCTTGCGCCACCTGCGCCAATCGCGCTCGAGCTCCTGCGCCATGCGCGCCGCGGCCTTCACCAGCCAGCCGCTGCGGCGCGCCTCGAGATCGGCAAGGATACGCTGCCGCTGCTGCGGCGTGGCGAGGTGCATGTTGGCCGTTTCCCAACCCATCATCCACAGCAGGCGGCTCTCGTCGTGGTTGCGGGGCAGAGTGGCCAGCTCGATGCGGCTGCAGTCGGGCGCGAGGCGCCGCAGCAGCCAGATCCCATGCACGTGCAGGAACGGATCGGGCACCCGCACGGCGCGGCGGATCAGCTCCAGGTAGCGCGGGGCGCGCAGCCGCGCCGCGCTTGCCCACAGCCAGGCGGACGGCGCGAGCGGCTTGGCTTCCCGCGCGATCATGGCGCCGTGCCAGCGACCGAGCGCCACCAGGCGCCGCCTGCCGAGGCTGCCGAGGCCGGCCTGGCGCTGCACGATGCGTACCTCGCTCACGTGCGGCGGCAACGCCGCCGCCAGCAGCCGGCGCGCGACGCGACCGACAGCCGCGGGCGCAGACCGCAGCGCGCGCATGCGCTCCCAGTACGGCCGCTGGTCCTTCAAGCGCACGATCGCAAGGTCCCGCAGCCAGCGATAGCGCTCGGCCAGCACCACCGCCGCGCCGCCCTTGCGCAGCCCTTCCGCGTAGCCCTCGAGCAGCGACTTGCAGGCGCGCCGCGCCGACTGCGTGAGCCGTGACTCCTCGATCGCCAGCAGCGCGCTGGTGCCGACCCGCACCAGGTCCTGCGTGTAGGGCAGCGTCACCACCTCGTCGAAATCGTTGACACCCCAGATCAACCGCCCTTCCGCGTCGCGCCAGGTGCCGAAGTTCTCCATGTGCAGATCGCCGACCGCGAGCACCGCGGGGGCGGCGGCAACCTCACTGCAGGCTTGCGGCCATTGCTGCGCCCAGCGGTAGAACGTGGCGCGCAGGAACGAGAACGGATCCGCGGCCATCAGGCGGTGCTTCAGCTCCAGATCCGCCGGTCGCAGCGGCACGCAGCGGGCGAGCCAGCGCTCGTAACTGCGGGTCGACGCGACGATGTCCATGAATCGCAACCTAATCCGGTGCCAATGCCCGCCGCATTGGCACCGGGACTCGCCTTCAGAAGCGCTGCGAGAAATTGAGAGCGATGGTCCGCGGCTGCGACGGCGCGATGTAGACCTGGTTGTCCACCTGCGGATTGGTCTCGGTAAAGCGCGAGATCTGCGCCCGCTTGTCGGTCACGTTGATGAGGAAAAGCTGGATGCTCGTCTTGCCGTTGTCAAGGCCGGCCGACAGATCGAGCAGCCCGTAGGCCGGCATATTTCCGATAACCAGGCTACTGGGCACGATCAGGTTCGGCGACGTCTGCGTCTGGTAGACGAAGGCGGCCTGCCCGAACGGCGAGAAGTCGTCGATCGGGCTGAAGGTGTAGCGCGCTACGATGTTGCCCTTGAACTTCGGCACCACCGGCAGGTTGGTGCCCGTCGGCGCCTGCGGGCCGATCCACATGTACTCGCCTCCCGGCTGCTTGACGGCCCCGGGGAAGTCGAAAGCGTAATACGTCTGCAGCGTCGGGCAGTTGGTCACGCCAATCTGGCCGCAGTAATTCTGCGTGAGGTACGGATTGAGGAAAGTGAAGTTGGTGCTCAACATCATGTGGTCGGTCGCCGCCCACTGCAGCTCGTTCTCGAGTCCCTTGATGGTGGCATTGCCGCCGTTGGCGATGGCGGTGATGCTCGGGGGCACGAGGAACGAGAACTGGAAGTTGTCCCAGTCCTCCCAGAACAGTGCCCCGTTCCAGCGCAGGCGATGATCGAACCATGTCGTCTTCCAGCCGATTTCGTAGTTCTTCAGGTAGTCGGGCGCGTAGGTCTGGTTGTTCACCCCACCCACGCGGTTCACGCCACCCGGCCGGAAGCCCTTCGAATAGGTGGCGTAAATCAGCGCGTCCTTTGTCGGCTTATAGGTCAGCGTGGCCTTCGGAACGCTGCCCGAGTCGCTCACCTCGCTGTTGAGATCGGTGCAGGGTGCGTACTTGGTCGTGGGCGGAGCGGGCGGACTGCCGCAACCGTTGCCGAAGTAATTCGTGGAAAACCCGAAGAAGCCCTCCAGCGAGTTGTCGTAATGGTAGTAGCGGTACCCGCCGGTGAGCGTCCATTGCGGGCTGATGTCCCAGTCCGCCTGGATAAAAGCGGCCCTGTCCCGGTCGACGCGCTGCTCGTCGGTGAGCCAGATCGTGTTGCCGAAGTTAGGCTGCGAAAAGTAATCGGCGAACCCGCAGCAATTGGGGCTCGCGCCGCCGCCGTTCCCGCCATAGATACTGACCGGGTTGTAGCCCGGCATGGTGTAGTTCTGCCAGATGTTGTGCAGCTGGCGGTCGATGAAGAGGCCGAACGTGGCTTTCACCGGCTGATCGGCCGGCGTGCTGACGCGGAACTCGTCGCTCCACTTCTCGAAGTAGCCACCGCCGATCACGTACTCCTGCGGCATGACGGGATTTACGCCGGAGCACAGGCCCGGGGGGTTGGGCTGTCCCTTTCCAGGGTTGCCAATCCAGCACGACCCTGAGCCGTAGACCCGGTCGTAGAACTCCGAGTAGTCGCTGTATTCAGCGACGGTGTGCGAGTTGCGCTTGAAGTAGCCGCCGGCATTCACGATGTCCCAGCCGCTGTACTTGCCTTCCACCGTCAGGCTGGTCAGGTACCAGGAGTCCCGGGTGCTCTCGGGGCCGAAGTGCGCCAGCTCGAGGTCGCCAACTGTCGGGTCATAGCCGAAAAAACCCCTGGTGGTCAGGTCCTGAGCCATGATGCCCGGCGTCACCGTCCAGTTGTCGCTGACGTCCAACTTGAGCGAGCCACGGCCGCCGCGGTAAATGGCGGTGTTGTAGTCGCTCGACGCCCACGGAGCGTTAGTGATCGAGCCCGCGCCAATGGTCGTGGGTGTCGGGCAGGGTGCGACCGTGCCCAGGCCGGTGCCCAGGTGCCAGCTGCCGCTCGGCTGACCTGCCCACGTCGGGAAGGTGCGCACGCCGTTGACGATGCAACCGCCGGCGTCGGTGCCCTGGACATTGCTGATGTATCCGGGATCCTGCTCGATCCAGCCCACCAGGCGTACCGCTGCCCAGGACGCGAGCGGGATGTTGACGAAGCCCTGGAGCTCGTAGCCCTTGCCGTGGTCCAGGATGTCGGTGCCCGTCGCGTCGTAACCGGCCAAGAACTTCGATGCGTCGGGCTTGTTGGTGATGAGGCGGATGGTGCCGGACTCCGAGCTCGCGCCGAATAGCGTCCCCTGCGGTCCTTCCAGCACCTCGATGCGCTGCATGTCGTAGAGGTGCATGTCGACGGTGCCGTCGATGGTCGTCACCGGGATCTCATCGAGATAGGTGCCGACGGTCGGCTCCGAGCCTGAGTGATTGCCGTCGCCGCCGCTGACCACGCCGCGGATGAAGGTGTGCGAGCTCCCGGGCTCGGCGTTGCCACCCTCGCTCGAGCCCACGGAGCGCTGATAGGACACGCTTGGGGCATATTTCACGTAATCGTCAAGGTTGACGATGTTGAGCTGCTGGAGCATCTGGCTGTCCATCACCTGGACGCTGATCGGTACGCTCTGCAGGTTCTCGGTGCGCTTCTCGGCCGTCACGATGACTTCCTGCAGACCCCCCGATTCGGCGGGGGTGCCTGCTGGCGCGTCGGCATGGGCTACCGGCACGGCGGCTAGTAGCGTGGCCGCAACAGCAACGCCGCTGCGCAGAGCGAAGCGACACTTGAGCGCGTTTTCACGCGCTAATTTCCTACGCCGACTACGTGTCATCGCTTGAGCCCCGTTTCGTAATTGGTTGTGGTAATCACGCAGCTGCCCGTGCTCCGCAAGCCTACGCGAAGCGGATCGATTTACAAGGTGGCGGACCGCTCAGGGCGCGGGCGGCGGCTGCGGGTAGGCGCCGAGAACGGGACCGAGGGCGGACTTCAGCGGCTCGAGCCACGGCTCGTAATGTCGCCAGTGTTCAAGTGCATCGCGGAAGATGGGTTGGCGGACCTGCTCGGAGCTCGCGGTGCGCACGGCGCGCTCGTTCTCGTAGAAGCGCAGGCACCCCGCGTCGAAGGGCAGTCCGCAGTACTCGAGCAGGCGGCGCACCTCGGCTTCCGTGTCCGCGATCATCGACTCGTAGAACACACGGTGTACGCGGCCCGGCAGCACCGCATCGAAGTGCGCCATGAGCGCGACGTAGTCGCGGTAGTAGCGTCCGAGGTCCTCGAGGTCATAGGTGAAGCTCTGGCCGCGCGCAAAGTGCTGCTTGAAGCAGGAGAAGCAGCATCCGAGCGGATGGCGCCGGGCGTCGATGAGGCGGGCGTTGGGCAGGATCAGTTGAATCAGTCCGACATAGAGACAGTTGTTCGGCATCTTGTCGATGAAGAAGGGCGCGGAGCTGCGGCGCAGAATCCGCGTGCGTGCCAGGTAGCGCTCGCCGAGTTCGCGCAGCTGCGCCGGCGTCAGCGCTGTCAGCGCCGCAAAAAAGCCGCCGCCCGGGTCGGACTCATTCCGCGCGGCGAGGTCGCGCGCGATCATGGGTATGTCCGGCAGCTCCATGGTTCCCTCGACCAGCGGGTGGCTCGCGAGAATCTGCTCGATGAGGGTCGAGCCCGCGCGCGGCAGGCCGAGGATCATGATCGGGTCGGGCGCCGCGACGCCGGCGCCGGCGCGCGCGGCGAAGAACTCTGCGGTGAAGAGCTCCTGCGAGCGGCGCACGAAACGCGAGTTGTCCTCCGCGCTGTAGGGGTGCCCCTGGCGGCGCAGGGCGTTGCCGCGCGCATAGTGGGCGAAGGATTCCTCCCAGGAGGCGGCATCTTCGAGCGCCTTGGCGAGCGCAAACTCGAAGTGCAGGCGATCCTCGTCGGCCAGATCATCGCGCGCCAGTGCCTCGCGCAGCGCGCTCATGTCGGCGTCCGAGAAGCGGAAGGTCTTGAGGTTGGCGAGGCTCCACCACGCCTCGCCGAGGGTCGGCTCCATCGCGATCGCGCGCCGATACGCTGCAATGCTGTCGACCGACCGGCCGGTCGTCTTCAGTGAGTGGCCGTAGCTCATCCACACCTTGGGCTGCTGCGGAAACTCGCGCAGCGCCGCTTCGTAGATACGGATGGAGCCGAGGTAGTCGCCGAGATTCGCCAGTACCGCGGCGTGCAGGTTGCGATAGCCGGGATTGCGCGGCTCCTTCGCGAGCAGACGCTCCACGTGCGGCAGTGCCTGATCCGCCTTGCCCTGACGGTTGAGCACCAGTGCATAGTTGTGCCGGGCCGCATCGAAGCTCGGCGCGAGCTCGAGGCAGCGCGCGAGCAGCTGCTCGGCTTCCGGATGGCGGCGCATACGTCCCACGACCTCCGCCAGCATGCGCAGCGCCGCCACGTCGGTCGGGTGTCCATTGAGATGCATGCGCAGGCGCTCTTCTGCGCGCGGCAGGTCGTTCCTCACCAGCGCCGCGGCCGCATCCATCAGACGCGGGTCCTTGTTGGCGGTCTCGAGGAAGCGCGCCCGGGCCTGATCGGCGCCGCTCGCATCGCCCTGCGCATCCAACTGGTCGGCGAGCAGCCGCCACCCGTCGGGCGAATCAGGCTTGAGGAGCAGTGCGCGGCGCAGCGCCGGGACGGCCTCCGCCGCACGGCCCGCCTCACCGAGTGCCGCTCCGAGCTCGAGGTGCACCGGGGCCGCGCGCGGCTGCTCGCGGGCGAGCGGCTCGAGGACCGCGAGCGCCGCCTGGGTCTGACCGGTGATGCGGTGCGCGGCACCGAGGATCAACCGTGCGAGCGGGTGCGCCGGTGCCACCTTGAGGATCTCACCCGCCTGCTGCGCAGCCAGGCGCGCGTCGCGTTCCAGCAGTCGGCGCGCGTGTGCGAGCGCCACCTCGAGGGTTCCGACCGGCTCCGCAGCGTCGCTCAATATCTCCCGCCTTCGCCCGTTGTCCGCAGGACGCAACCTCGAGTGAACGGCCCGGCCGCCGAGGACTGCACCGATCGTATTGCAAGTTCAGCTCCTTAGGGTAGGCGCCGCGGGCGGACATGCGGCGCCAAGCCCCCAGTAAGAGAGATGGGTTTTCGGGGCAGATTCCGGCACATTCGTGCCCTGCGCCGCCCTCTTGCGGCGCGTGGCGCTGCGGAGAAGTGACTCGTTGAACGAATCTGCCCCCGCCCTCCCCCGGGTTGGCGCCGCCGGCGGCACCGCGATCGGCATCCTCGCCGCCATCAGCTTCTGCCACCTGCTGAACGACATGATGCAGTCGCTGCTGCCGGCGCTGTATCCGATGCTCAAGGGCTCCTACCGGCTGTCGTTCGGGCAGATCGGCCTGCTGACGTTCACCTTTCAGATCACCGCCTCGCTGCTGCAGCCGCTGATCGGCGCCTTCGCCGACAAGACGCCGCGGCCTTACTCGCTGGCAGCCGGGATGGGTTTCACGCTCGCGGGGCTGGTGCTGCTCGGCTTCGCCGACAGCTACGCACTGCTGCTGTGCGCCGCGGCGCTGATTGGCACCGGCTCCTCGGTGTTCCACCCGGAGTCCTCGCGCGTGGCACGCATGGCCTCGGGCGGCCGGCACGGGCTGGCGCAATCGGTGTTCCAGGTCGGGGGCAACCTCGGCTCAGCCGCGGGACCCTTGCTCGCGGCGTTCATCGTGCTGCCGCACGGCCAGTCGAGCGTCGCCTGGTTCTCGGTCGTCGCGCTGTTCGCCATGCTGGTGCTGGTGAATGTCGGGCACTGGTACAAGTCCCACGGCATCCCGCGCCTGGCGCGCGCCACCGGCGCACCCCGCCCGGCGCCGCCGGGTCACGTGGCCCGCGGCATCAGCGTGCTGCTCGCGCTGGTGTTCTCCAAGTACTTCTACCTGGCGAGCATCACCAGCTACTACACTTTCTATCTCATCGACCAGTTTCACGTCTCGGTGCGCAGCTCGCAGCTGCACCTGTTCCTGTTCCTCGCCTCCGCCGCCGTCGGCGGCATGCTCGGCGGTCCGCTCGGCGACCGGCTCGGCAGCAAATACATCATCTGGGTGTCGATCCTCGGCGTACTGCCCTTCACGCTGCTGCTGCCGTACGCGAATCTGTTCTGGACCAGCGTGCTCACCATCCCGATCGGCCTGATCATCGCCTCGGCCTTCCCCGCCATCGTGGTGTATGCGCAGGACCTGCTGCCGGGCCGGACCGGCATGGTGGCGGGACTGTTCTTCGGCTTCGCCTTCGGCATGGGCAGCGTCGGGGCCGCGGTGCTCGGCAGGCTCGCCGACCATGTCGGCATCGCCTTCGTCTACCAGATCTGCGCCTTCCTGCCGCTCATCGGGCTGCTGGCGGGCTTCCTGCCCGACGTCCACAAGTATCGTCCGCAGCACGCGCGTTGATATCCTTCAGCCCCTATGGCCTCCCCCGCAGGCAAGCGACGCCGCACGGCCGCAGCCGACACGCCGCCGGCGTCACGACAGCTCGCGCGCCCGGTATTCGCGCAGCCTGAGCCGACGCCCGATCCCACGCTGTTTCGCGTCCGGCACGCTTCCGACGCGCCCGCCTACCGCCGCATCGACGAGTTGAACCGCGAGCACCGTATCGCGCCGTTGCCCTTCCCGGCGCCGCGCGGCCTGCCCGAGCCGCGCCTGACACTCACCGAGGTCCTGGGCGGCGATGCGCGCCGAACCACCGCGATCAGCGCCGGCGGACAGCTGGTGTTTCACGCCACCGGTGACTGCGGCAGTACGCGCGGACCGGCCACGCAGAACCAGGTGGCCGACAAGATGGTGGGGGACTTCACCGAGAGCGCGGCGCGCGAGGTGCCGCAGTTCGCGCTGCTGCTCGGGGACATCGTCTACAGCTTCGACGAGGCGCAGTACTTCTACGACCAGTTCTACGAGCCCTACCGCAACTATCCCGCTCCGATCCTGGCGGTCGCCGGCAATCACGACGGCATGGTGTCGCCGCTGGCGCACGCCGCGAGCCTTGGCGCGTTCCTGCGCAACTTCTGCGGCAGCACCTTCGAGGTCACGCCGGAAGCCGGCGGGCTGTCGCGCACCGCGCAGATCCAGCCGGGCGTGTTCTTCACGCTCGAGGCGCCGTTCGTGCGCATCATCACGCTCTACAGCAATACCCTGGAGGATCCCGGGGTGATCGCCAACGCCACCATCGGCTCCTCGCAGCTTGCGTTTCTGCGCGCCGCGCTCACCCGCGTGCGCAGCGAGGGCTACGACGGCGCCCTGCTGTTCGCGCATCACCATCCGCCGTATTCGGCCGGCGGTACGCACGGCTGGAGCGTGGACATGCAGGCGCAGATCGATGCCGTCTGCACGAGCGTCGGCGTGTGGCCGCACGCGGTGCTCGCGGGACACGTGCACAACTACCAGCGTTTCACCCGTACGCGACCCGGCGGCGAACAGATCCCCTACGTGGTGTGCGGCAATGGCGGCCACAACCTCGTGTCGCTCACCAGGGCCGGGGCGCCGCCGCTGCGTACCCCGCAGATTCTGCAAAGCGCCGGCCCGGGCGCCGATCAGATCGTGCTGGAGAACTACGACTGCCTCAACTACGGCTACCTGCGGGTCCTGGTGACGTCCACGCAGCTGCGCATCGAGTACCACCCGGCCGCCGACGGTGCCGGCGCCAAGACCCCCGACGACGCGGTAACCGTCGACCTCGGCACACGCCGGCTGGTGCAGTTCACGGCACGCGATCACGGCTGGCCGCGCGCGGCACGCGCGGTGCGCACCGCGGCCGGGCAGCGCCCGCGCCGCGCGCCCCGCAAGGCGCGCCGATGAGGATCCTGCAGCGCACACTGCTCGATGAGCTGGCCGCGAAAGCGGCGCTAAGTCCGCGCGCCCGTGCCCATTACAACATCCATGACGCCCCCAGCGACCTCGTGCAGCGCTTCGTGGTAGTCGCGCTGGGCGATTCCTATTTCCGGCCGCACCGCCACGCCGGCAGGTCGGAGCTCGCCACGGTGCTGCGCGGCCGGTTCGACGTGCTCACTTTCGATGAGCGCGGCCGCGTACAGGCACGCTACGCGGTCGGCGATGGCACCGGCAGCATCGCCTACGAGACACCGCGCGGTACCTGGCACACGCTGGTGCCCGACGCCGCGTCCGGCGGCGCCTTCCTCGAGATCAAGGAAGGCCCTTACGATCCGGCGACGGCCACGGAGTTCGCCGCCTGGGCGCCGGACGAAGGCGCCACCGCCGTCCGCCAGTTCCTCGAGTGGTTGCGCGCCGCACAGCCGGGCGACATGCCGTCGGACGCGCTCTGTCAGGGGGCGACGAGCTCCCCGAGATACCGCCCGAGCTGATCGCCGCCCACGAGCGAGTCGACGTAGCCGAAGGTGCCGGCGTCGCTCACTTCGCGTGCCACCGCGAGCACGGCGGTCATGGCCGCGCGGTACAGCGAGGTCGACAGGCTGATGCGCTTCACTCCGACGGCGGCAAGATCGGCGATGGCAAAGGACTTGCCGCGCATGCCGATCATGAAATTCACCGGCTTGCCGACGGCGCTGCACACGGCGCGCACGGCCGCCAGGTCCGGCAACCCCGGGGCGAACAGCACGTCGGCGCCGGCGCGCTCGAATGCCTGCAGCCGGCGTATGGTGTCGTCGAGATCCGCCCTGCCGTGCAGGAAGTTCTCCGCGCGCGCGGTGAGCGTGAAGGTAAACGGCAGGCGCCGCGCCGCCGCCACGGCGGCCGCGACGCGCTCCACCGCCTGGCCCAGGTCATAGATCGGTCTGTGGGGGTCCGTGCTCGCATCCTCGATCGATCCTCCGACCAGTCCCGTCGCAGCGGCGAGACTGATGGTCTCCGCCACCGCCGCCGGCGAATCACCGAAGCCGTTCTCGAGATCCGCCGCCACCGGACAGGGACTGAGTGAGGCGATGAGGCGCCCATGCCCGAGCGCCTGCTCGCGCGTGATCTGGCCGTCGAGCCGGCCGAGCGTGGCAGCGCAAGCCGAGCTCGAGGTGGCGAGCGCCTTGAAGCCGAGGGCGCTCATGATGGCCGCCGAGCCGCCGTCCCACACGTTGGGAATGACGAAGGGAGCCGGCGCCTCATGCAACGCCCGAAACCGTGCTCCGAGCTCTTTCAGATCCGCCATGCGAAGTCTCCTGCGCGCGCAGCGCCGCTCGTTATTTCACCGCCATCTCGACTTTGATCTTGTCGCCGCCTTGCGCCTGCTGCGGCGGGTTGACGATGAACAGCCGCGCCGCCTCGAGCTGGCCGTCCGACAGCAGCGCATCCTGGATCGCCTGCGCGCGCTGCTTGCCCAGTGCCTGCAGATCCGCGTCGGAAACCTTCAGGTGGTCGATGAGCGCAGCATTGAGCGCGGCGATGGCGGCATCGTACGGCGGAGTCTCCTTGCGCTTGCTCTGCTCGACGGCCACCGCCGCGGGCGGCAGCGGCGTGTCCTTGCCCAGATCGGCGTGGAACTGCTCCACCAGCAGCCTGAAGTGCTTCTCAGGCTCGGCGAGCGCCACCTCGGCGGCCGTATCCGGATGCTTGCGGCCCTCGCGGCTCTCGAGTGCGCGCGCGGCGAGCTCCCCCTTGAGGCGCGCTGCGGCGAGCTGCGGGCCGTCGAGGGTGCCGGAGAACACGATCGGCACGTCGAGCTTGAGCTGCGGCCGTTCCTTGAGCGCCTTGGTCAGTGCCGTGAGCTGCTCGCGCGCGGGCGGGTCGAGCGCCGCGCTTCCCGGTGCGAATTCCACCACGTTCATGTGCTCGCCGCCGCCGAACAGGTGCCCGAGCAGCGCAAAGGGCGCGGTCGCGGCCTTGACGATCAGGTTGACGAAGACCTTCCAGATGATCGGACCGATGCGGAATTTCGGATCATCGAGCGAGCCGTTCATCGGCAATGCGAGGTCGATGACGCCGTTGCGGTCCTTGAGCAGCGCCACCGCAAGCTTCAGCGGCAGATGCGCCGCGCCGGGGGTGTCAACGCGGTCACCCAGCTCGAGCTGGTCGACCACGAAGTGCTGTCGGGCGTCGAGCTGCCGGTGGTCGATCTTGTAGGTGACTTCCACCGACAACTTGCCCTTGTTGATCAGGTAGCCGGCGAAGTAGCCGGAGTAGGGATTCACGATCGTGAGGTCGAGATCCTTGAAGGCCATGGTCACGTCGGTGTAGAGCGCGGCGGACAGCAGGTTGACGCTGCCGCCGATATGCACCGGCGAGTAGCGCTCCACCTTGCCGTTGAGGTCGATGTGCGCACGCGAGGCCGGATCTGACGACAGCCCCGTCACCGTGCCGCTGAGCGTCTGGATGCCGACCGCGAAGCTCGGCTTGATCCACAGGTCCGCGTAGTTCGCGGAAGCATTGACGAAGCGCACCACGCCGATTGACATGGGAAGGGGTGTGAGCGGTTTGGCGGAAGCGGCCGTACCGCGCTCAGCGGGGCGCTTCGCGCCGCGGCGCCCTGCCGGCTGCCTGGTCGCCGGCGTCGCCTCCGGCATCGCGGCGGGCTTTGCGGCCGGCGTTGCCGCAGCCGCCGCTGCCGGGGGTGCGCCGCGCGCGGCTGACGGCGGCGTCAGTATCTCGGTGACGTTCAGGGTGCGATCGGGCGCAACGATCATGCGCACATAGGGCTCGACCGCGGTGATGCTGCCGATGCGCAGGCTTGCCGGACTGCTGGCGTAACGGATGTCCGCGACGCGCAGCGCACGCCACTTGATGAAATCCTGCTTCAGCGCGTTGTCGACGGTGCGCAGATCGCTGACGTCGGCCTTGCCCTTCACCGCCAGCGCGCCGTCGGCGTGGCGCTCGATATCCAGCTTCGCGCCGAGCGCCCCTTGCAGCAAGGTCATCGCGGTGTACTGCGTCAGGTACGGCTGCAGCATGCTCAGGCCGAGGCCTGCCGCCTCGACGTGAGCATCGACCGCGGTGGATTTCACGCCGAGCCGCGCCCGCGCGCTGATCCTGCCGACGCGGTTGACGGCGCTGTCGAGCGTGATCTCCAGCGTGCAGTCCGGGGCGGTGGTGAATCCACCGACGTGCACGTCGAGCGGATCGAGCAGCAAGGCCGCGGCAGGCCGCACCTGCCGGTCTTCGGCGGAGACCTTGAGCCGCTGCACCGCGATGTCCGGCACGGACACGGTCCAGGCCGGCGCAGCGGCGTGGTCCGTCGGGGTCGCAGCCGCGTGGTTCGCCGGGATCGCAGCGGCACTCGCAGCGGCGGGCGCAGCAGCGGCGCCGGCAGCAGCGGCGCCGGCAGCAGGGGCGCCGGCCGCAGGGGCGCCGGCCGCAGGGGCGCCGGCCGCAGCGGGGGGCGACAGCAGGTCGAGCAGGTTCACTCGCCCGTCCTCGCCGCGCCACGCGCTGACGTCCCCGTCCACGAGCCGTAGCTTCGCGACATTCACGGCACGCCTGGCCAGATCGATCCGTGCGTCATCGACCTCGATGCTCCCCGACACATAGTTCTGCGTCGCTCCCTTCGGCCGCACGGCGAGGCCGGTCACCCGGGTGGTGTGCACATTCAGTCCGAGACCGAGCGGCCCCGCGCCGCTCGTCAGGTCGTATTCCCCGCGCAAGCCGATGACGCCGGAAGCGATCTCGAACGGCAGACTGGCACGCAGGTAGTTCCACAGGGTGCGCGCCTTGAGATCGGCGATCTCGAACTCGCCGTGCGAGGCGAGCGGCGCAAGGTGCACCGTGCCGCTCCAGATCAGCCGCTCGCCTTCGGGCGAGGCGGCATTGAGCGTGTAGGCGTTACCGGTAGCGGTGGTGGTGGTGGTGCTGAAGTCGCGCAGCTCGAACGCGATAGGCGTGAACTCGGCATGAAAGGGCGTCGGCCGGGTGCGATCCTCGAACGTGGCGTTGCCGGAGATCAGCGCGAAGCGCGCGATGTAGAGCCGCAGCGGCGCGGACTTCGCCTGCGGCGCCTGCGGCGGCGGCGCAAAGCCTTTGCCGAGGTCGGCAAGATTCAGCTCGCCCCCCGGGCGCAACAGCGCCCTCACATAGGGCTGCTCGAGGATGATCTCGCGGAAGCTCGGCGCGAGCCGCCAGAGCGTGGCCAGCTGCAGCTGCACGTGCAGGCGAGCGAACGCCAGCAGCGTCTCGCCGTCGGTATCGGGCAGCGCGAGCTGCCGTACGTCGAGTGTCAGCGTGAAGGGGTTGAAACGAATGTCGCCGATCGCGAGCGTACGACCGTAGTGCGTGCGCACGAAGTCCTGTGCACCGCGCCGTGCAAAGTACGGCAGCGCCAGGAACCCCGCGGCCGCGTAGGCGCCGGTGAGCACCGCGACGATGGCGAGCCCGATGAGATATCGGCGATACCGGCGCACGGACCGCGCTCCCGTTCTGGTTCGCGGCTATCGTAGTGCATCGGGGGTGCAGCCACCACGCGCGGCGCGAGCGTCAGCGGTGCGCAGCCTTCTCGCCGAGAGCGGCCGCCGGCACCGGCTCGATCAGGCTCGCATCGTTCGGCAGCCGCGGATTATTGACGCGGCGGCTCACCTGCCAGGCCTCCATGAGCTCCTCCGGGTAGGGCTCGAGCAGCGTGCGCGCCTGCTGCGGCGTGCCGTCCAGCCAGGTGCCATGATCATTCTCATGGAGGATCGCGGGCATGCGCTGCTTGCCGTTGTGCACCTGCGCGAGCAGCGGATTGGCCGGCACCGTGATGAGCGTGCACGAGAACAGGTACGAGCCGTCCGTGTGCCGCGAGCGCTCCCACAGCGCCGCGACGCCGAACACTTCGCGGGTGCGCAGCCGCACGAAGAACGGGTCGCGCGAGCCGTCCGCATTGACGTGCGGCTCGTAGAATCCGCCCATCACCATGATGCCGCGCTGCCCGCGCTGCCAGGGGTCGCGGTAGCTCGGCGCGCTGTCGATGCGCTCCACGGTGGCGTTGATGGTCGAGGCCTTGAGCGGCACGCCGTGCGCCCACCACGGAATCAGGCCCCAGCGCATCTGCACCGCCTCGCGCTCGCCCTCGAGAGGTACCACGAGGGGAACCTGCTCCGTCGGCAGCACGCGGTAGCTGACGGGGTACTCCCAGCGGCCGCGGCGGATGCCCATGGCGCGCTCGGCCTTGGCTGCCTGCGCCAGGATGTACTTGCCGCACATGCTTTAGCCTGCGAACAGTATGCACGGCACTTTAGCACTGTGTGGACGGCGACGAAGCGTACCGCCCACACTTTCACCGTGCTGCCCTGGAGCTCGATCGAACGGCTGCGCGATCATTTCGGCGACTACGTGATCGTGGTCACCTGCCGCGGCTGCCAGCACGCGCGCGAGATAACTCCGGCATTCCTGGCGAGGCATTGCCGCGATGGCTGGGACGAGCCGCTGGCGCGCATCATCGCGCGTTTCAGGTGCCGTTGCGGCAGCAAGTCGGTCGACGTGAGGATCGGCTTCAACAGGAAGCCGCGCGGCTGGCTGAAGAATCCCTCGTGAAAGCGATGCGCGGCGCGCCCTGCCGCAGCTATCGTGTTACATCCGCCCGCTGCGGAGGCGGCCGCGGGCGCGTGGCGCCGACCGGCGCGTCCGGGCCCCAGAAGTCGCGCTGGATGATGCCGTAGAGCGCCTGCGTCAGACGGTCCGCCTCAAAGGGCGATACGTGCGACCACTCCGGCAGGGTGTAGCCCTGTAATTCAGGGTAGTCCTGAAAATGAATCCCCGGTGTACCGCTCGCGGCGAGCAGCGCATCCCAGGTGCGCGCGCGTGGGAAAGTCCTTTCCTCGAACTCCAGGAACGGCCCCGAGCTGGGCAAGCGCACGAAAAGCACCTTGACACCGCGTGCGCGCAACTTCGCGACGGCCCTTGCAGTGCGATCGATCTGCTCATTTGCGATCCGTTGTACCTCGGTGGGCGAGGGATCCTGCGGCGATGGCGTCAAGAGATCCACCACCCAGGCACGCCGCACGATGGCGCGGTACTCCGGGTCGGTTGCCACCTTTGCCCACACATGAGCATTTCGATCAGCCTCGATCTCGGAGATCTTGCGCACCGGCAACAGCGCCGGCAGTCCCGGGCGCTTCGGCCACGGCTGGCGCTCGAGCACCGTCTGCAAGGCAAAGTCGGGGTCGTCGAACGCGAGGTATGGCTCGATCCACTGCATCGACAACCACTGCCCGATACGTTGCGAGGGCGACTCCTTACGGAGGTAACGCAGCACCCCAACCCGACGCTTGAATGCAGCGAAGAACTGTTGGGGAGCGATTCCGATCACCAGGCGCCCGGTAAAGTGCGCATCCTGCCCCAGATCCTCGACCATTGCAGTGGGACCAGTGCCTTCGAGAGACAACTGGATCGGGCGGCGGCCATCCAGACGTTCCCAGACCGGCAACTGCATGTCATAAAGCAGGCGCGACGAGCCCAGCAGCACCGTCGCGTCGCCCTCGCCAGCATCGATGCGCCGCCGTTGCATCGCCCACAGGCCGTCGCTGTTGGCGATGCTTGGCCTCACACCGTAGTTGCGCCAGTACGCTTCCCAGCCGGCAACAAGCAGCGCGAGCAGCACCACTGTCCCGAGCAGTATCCTGCCCCACGGCTGCTCCGGCACCGGGCGCACAGGCACGGGCTGCGCGATTCCCGGCCGGTCGGCCGCGGTCTGGCGCGCGTAGCGGTCGTGATCGCCAGGGGACTGTGCCGAGTTCCGGCGCATGTCCCGGTCGGGGGGAAGCGTCACGGTTGACTCAGGACTGCTCAAGCGATCACCGAAAATCCTGATTACCGGGAGCCGTGCTCCGCGGCGACCGCGGTTGCCGCGGCAGAGCTACCCCAGAAGTCGCGTGCAATCAAACGGTACAGCGCCGCGGTAAAGCGCTCGGCTTCCGCGCGCGTCATGTGCGACCACTCGGGCAGGTAGTAGCCCTGCAATTGCGGGTAGTCCTCGAAGTGAATCCCCGGCGCTGCGGTGGCCGCAAGCAGCGCGCCCCAGGTTCGCGCGCGCGGGAAGTCGCGATTCTCAAAGGCGAGATATTCGCCGCTGCTCGGCATGCGCACGAACAGCACCTTCACTCCACGGGCGCGCAGCTTTGCGACCGCGCTGGCCATGCGCTCGATCTGCTCCTTCTCGGTCTTGCGGGCTTCTTCCGGCGGCGGGTCATCGTCGGAGGGCTGGAAGTCCTGTCGCCAGATGCTGCGTGCCATCTCCCGGTAACCCGCATCGGTCTCGACTTTGCTCCACAGGTGCGTGTTCCGGTCGGGCCCGTACTCAGCGAGCTTGCGCACGTTCATGAACCACACTTTCCCTGGGCGCTCCGGCCAGGGCTGCCGGGCCAGCACGGTCTGCAAGGCGAAGTCCCCGTCATCGAACGCAAAATACGGCTCGATGAGATGCATCGAGAGCCACTGCCCGATGCGTTGCGAGGGTGATTCCTTGCGAGCGTAGCGTACCGCGCCAGCGTGATACTCATAGCCGGAAAAGAACAGATCGGGCTCCACCGCGATGAGCAGACGACCGGTGAACCTCGGGTCATCGGCGAGATCCTCCACCGCCTTGAGCGGCGAGGTGCCCTCGAAAGACAGCTGAATCGGACGGCGGCCGTCGAGACGCTCCCACACCGGCAGCTGCAGGTCGAAATACATCCGCGATGCGCCGATCAGCACCGTGGCGTCTCCCTCCCCTGCATCGATGCGCCGCCGCTGAATCGCCCACAGGCCGAAGGTATTGCTGATGCTCGGCTTGACGCCATAGTCGCGCCAGTACCACTCCCAGCCCCCCACCAGCAGCACCAGCACCACCACGACGCCGAGCAGGATCCTGGCCCAGGGCTGCTGCGGTACCGGCCGTACCGGCACCGGTTGCGCAACGCCCGGGCGGTCCGCTGCCGTCTGGCGTGCATAGCGATCGTGAGGCTGCCCCTCATCCGTGGCCGCCCGCGGCGCGTCGCCGCCCGGCACGGCTGGCAGGGCGATCTCAGAACTGGAAATAGATGAAGGCACTTCCAGTCCCCTGGCAGATGATGATCGCGAACGCCATCAGCGCCCATACCGCGCACACCGCGGCCGCCGGCGCGCGCGCCACCACGGACTCGAGCGTGCGCGCACGCATCAGCCAGTGCGTCAGTACGAGAGCGCCGACGATCGCAACCACCGACAGCAGGCTGAACGTGGCCAGGATGGGCCGCGCACCGGGGTTCTGCCCGGCCATGCCGCGCAACACGATCCACGCCTTGCTAAAGGTCTTGGCGCGGAAGAACACCCAGGTGACGTTCACCAGGGTGTAAGTGAGCAGGCCGAGCAGCACGAAGACCAGCGGACCTGGGCGGTAGTTGGAGAAGCGCGCGCGCAGCACGCGCTCGACCGCAAGGTACAGGCCGTGCAACCCACCCCAGGCGACGAAGGTCCAGTTCGCGCCGTGCCACAAGCCGCCGAGCAACATCGTGCCCATCAGCGCGATGTAGGTGCGGCGCGCGCCGTGCCGGTTGCCGCCGAGCGGGATGTAGAGGTAGTCGCGCAGCCAGGACGACAGGGTGATGTGCCAGCGCCGCCAGAAATCCGAGAAGCCGACCGCGGCATACGGAAAGCGGAAGTTGTCGGGCATGGCGAAGCCGAGACACAGCGCCGCGCCGATGGCGGTGGTCGAGTAGCCGGCAAAATCGCAGAAGATCTGCCCGCTGAAGGCGAGCGTCGCGGCCCAGGCATCGAGCGCGCCCGGGACCTTGTCGCTGTCGTAGACGCGCTCCGCAACCCTCGACAGAAAGCTGTCGGCCAGCACGATCTTGTTGAACAAGCCGAGCGTCATGAGCGCCAGGCCGAAGCGCAATTGTTCCCCGGTGGCGCGCCGCGGCTGCGCGAACTGCGGCACGAGCTCGGTCGGGCGCATGATGGGGCCGGCCACCAGATGCGGGAAAAACGTCACGAACAGCGCGTAATCGAGCAGGTTCTGCGCCGGCGCGGCGCGACGCAGGTACACGTCGAGCGTGTACGACATGGTGGCGAAGGTATAGAAGGAAATGCCCACCGGCAGGACGATGTCGTAGTGCGCCGGGTGGTAGGCGATGCCGAACGCCCCCATCAGGGCGGTGAAGTTATCGAGCAGGAACTGGCCGTACTTGAAGTAGCCCAGCATGCCGAGGTTGGCGATGACCGACAGCAACATCCAGGCGTGCCGCGCACTCTGGCGGCGTGCCTTGACGAGGCCCTGCGCGGCGTACCAGTCAACCACCGTCGACACCCACAGCAGGATGACGAACGGCGGATTCCACGCCGCGTAGAACAGGTAGCTCGCGATCAGCAGGTTGATCTTTTTCGTGGTCCACGGCAGCGGTAGCGAGTGCAGGCCGAGCACGCACGCAAAGAACACGATGAACGTGAGTGAGTTGAAGACCAAAACTGCCCACACCGCCCCGCGTGATCGCGGCTAAGGCGGCTTCCCCCCTGCGCCTGTCAGGCGCTTATGGCTCGCATAATGTATGCAGTATGCGCGCCGGGCAATAGCCGGCGGAGCCGGTCAGCCGTCGGCCGGCGGCGTTGCGCCCGCTTGCATGGCGGCCTCAGCACGGCGGCGCATCTCCTCCGGCGCGACGTCCTCGACATGCGTTGCTACGGTCCACAGGTGGCCGAACGGATCTTCGAGCGTACCCGAGCGATCGCCGTAGAACTGGTTCATCACCGGGCGCTGCGAGCGCGCACCGGTCTTCAGCGCCCGCTCGAACACCGTATCGACATCCGCCAGGTACAGCAGAATGCTGACGCTCGAGCCGCCGAGCGAGCGCGGACTGCGATAACCCATCGACGGATGCTCGTCCGCGAGCATGATCACCGAGTCGCCGATCCGCAGCTCCGCATGCCCGACCCTGCCCTGCGGGTCGGCCATGCGCAGCATCTCGGTGGCGCCGAACGCGCGCTTGTAGAAATCGATCGCCTCCGCCGCCCCCTTGACGATGAGATAGGGCGTCACGCTGCGATACCCTTCCGGAATTGGACTTGTAGTCATGGCCGGCTCCTTTGCCCACGGCACGGGCGCAAGGCAGCTTACTCCCGCGCTTCGCGGCGATACCAGATCCAGTAAATCCCGCACAGCGCGCCCAGGAACGGCAGCCCGAACACGAGGGTCATGCGGAAGGCGTCCGTGAACGCGGTGGTCGCGAGCACCGCGACCATGAGCGCTGCACCAAGGAGCGTCGTCGCCGGAAAGCCGCGCAGCCGAAAGCGCAGCGGTGGCGCCCCGGCGCGGGCGCGCGCCCGGCGAAAGTAATAGTGGGTCGCGAAGATCATCAGCCAGGTGAACATCGTGCCGAAGGAAGAGATCGCCACCATGAGGATGAAGGCGGATTTCGGCGCCGCGACGCTCAGCGCGGTGGCAACGGCGATCCCGATGCTCGACAGCAGCAGTGCCTGCACCGGCACCCCGCGGCGGTTGAGCACGCCGAAGCGCTGCGGCGCATAGCCGGCCCGCGACAGGCTGAACATCATGCGCGTGCCGATGTACAGCTGGCTGTTCATGGCCGACAGTGCCGCCACCAGGATCACGACGTTGAAGATCGCGGCCGCGCCGGGCACGTGCAGCGCGCGCATGACCTTGACGAACGGACTTTCCTCGATCCCCGCCAGTGGCCAGGGCACGATCGCCAGCACCAGCGCCAGCGTCAGCAGGTAGAAAAGAATGAGCCTGATCAGCGTCGCGCGAAACGCCCGCGTCACGGCGACCTCCGGGTGCGCGGCTTCGCCGGCCGCCACCGCGATCATCTCGATGCTGAAATAGCTGAAGAGCGCCACGATCACCGCCACCCAGGCGCCCCACAGGCCGCGCGGCAGGAAGCCGCCGTGGTCGAGGTAGTTGTGAAAGCCGGCGCTCGGCGCCGCCGCCGCCCCGGGCAGGCTGGCCGGTGCGTGCCAGACGATATACCCCGCCAGCACGATGAACAGCACGATGGCCGTGACCTTGACGGCTGCGAACCAGTACTCGATGGCACCGAACACATTCACGCTGCGGGCGTTGGCCAGCATCAGCAGCGACGAGAATGCCACGATCCACGGCCAGCCCGGGTACGCGGGAAACCAGAAGCGCATGTAGAGCGCGATCGCGGTGACCTCGGTGCCGATTGCCAGCACGTTGGCCGTCCAGTAGGCGTAGCGCACCAGGAAGCCCGCCAGCGGGCCGATGTAATACTCGGCGTACGCACCGAACGAGCCTGAGGTCGGGTGAGTCACCGTCATCTCGGCGAGGCATCCCATGAGCAGCAGCGCGATCAGCGCCCCCATGAGATAGCTCAGCAGCACCGCGGGGCCCGCGAGACTGATCGCGAAGCCGCTGCCGAGAAACAACCCGGTGCCGATCGCGCCGCCGATGGCGATCATGCTCATGCGGCGCGCACTCAGGGTGTGCTGCAGGCCGCGCTCGCGCTCGATGATGGTGTCGAAGCTCTCGCCGCGCGCGCTCATCGACTAGGGCGCCGCCGCCGCAGCCGGCGCAGCAGCGGCGAGCAGCAGGACACCAAGACCCGTAACGCGGCCCCCAGTCCAACACAGCATGGCCCCATTCTCGCCCAACGGCGCCCGTGTTAGGCTTGTATTTCGGCCGTCGGGGGAGGCGCTGTGCCTGGCATTCTGCGAGAACTGACTGGCGCACAACTGAAGGCCTTCGTGGCCTCGCTCCTCGGCTGGTCGCTCGACGCCTTCGATTTCTTCATCTTCGTCTTCTGCCTGAAGGCGATCAGCAGCGAGTTCCATACCGACGTCAAGTCGGTGGCCGAGGGCATCTTCCTCACGCTCGCGTTCCGCCCGCTCGGCGCGCTGTTTTTCGGCTGGCTCGCGGAGAAGTACGGCCGCCGCCCGATCCTGATGCTTAACGTCGTCAGCTATGCTGCAGCGCAGCTGGCCACCGCCTTCGCTCCCAACCTGGCGACGCTGCTCGTGCTGCGCGCGGTGTTCGGCTTCGCCATGGGCGGTGAGTGGGGAGTGGGCGCAGCGCTGGCGCTCGAGACCCTGCCGGCCAAGGGACGCGGTTTCTTCTCCGGCCTGCTGCAGGAAGGCTATGTCATCGGTTACCTGCTGGCGTCGCTCGTCTTCGCCTATGTCTTCGTGCACGTGGGCTGGCGCGGCATGTTCATTATCGGCGCGAGCCCCGCGCTGCTGGTGCTGTACATCCGCTATGGCGTCGCGGAATCCCCGGCATGGCTGGCGGGCGCGGCAACGCAGCGCGCTTCGGCGGCAGCGGTGTGGCGTGCGGCCAAGACTCACCTGCCGACGCTTTTGTACCTGGTGCTGCTCATGGCCTGCTTCAACGCCTTCTCGCACGGCTCGCAGGACCTGTATCCCACGTTCCTGCAGAGCCAGCATCACCTGTCCCCCGAGACCACCGGCAACATCGCCATCGTCATGAACCTCGGAGCGCTGGCCGGCGGGATCTTCTTCGGCACCCTGTCGGAGCGCCTGGGCCGCCGGCGTGCCATCGTGCTGGCGGCATTGCTGGCGCTGCCCATGATCCCGCTGTGGGCCTATGCACAGACCGTGGTGCTGCTGGCGCTCGGCGGCTTTCTTATGCAGTTCATGGTGCAGGGGGCCTGGGGGATCGTGCCGGCGCATCTGAACGAGCTGTCGCCTCCCTCGGTGCGCGCGATCCTGCCGGGCTTCGCCTATCAGCTCGGTAACCTCGCGGCGTCGCGCATGTCACCCTTCCAGGCGGGCATCGCCGAGGCGCACGGCGGCGACTACGCCTATATCCTCTCGTGGACGATGGCGGTGGTCGCGGTCGCGCTCATCGTGGTGACGCTGCTCGGCCGCGAGGCGCGGGCCGTGGAACTGCGCGTCGCGACTTCGCCGGGTTAGTTCCTCTCCAGCCACCGCGCCACCATCCTGGCCAATGCTGGCCCCGTCAGCATCACGAGGATGAACCGCGCCGTTTGCATTGCCATGACGAACGGCAGATCCACCTGCGAAGCCGCGGCAATGATCGCCACCGAATCGGCGCCGCCAGGACTGGTGGCGAGGTAGGCGGTGAGCGGGTCGATACCCACCGTGACGTGCAGCAGCCATGCCAGACCGCCGCACAGCGCGATGAGAATGAGGATGGCGGCGGTGACTTTCGGCAGGGCGCGCGCGGCATAGCGCACGATCTCGCGCGTGAATCGCAGTCCGATGGACCAGCCGATGACGGCGTAGCAGCCGGCCATCAGCCACGGCGGCAGCGTGATGGTGAGGAGGTCGGTGCAGGAGAGCGCTATCCCGACGATGAGGGGAATGAGCAGCGGGCCGGCGGGGATCCTGGACCTGGCGCCCGCGATGGCGCCGAAGACCGCCAGGGCGATCGTGGCCCACAATGGGCCGGCGGCCACAGTGGGAAACCAGTTCACGGCAGGCCTGACGACGACGCCGTGCGCGACCCACAGCCGCGCGACGATCGAGGCTACCAGTGCCACCAGCATCACGCGCAGGAACTGCATGAAGGCCACCAGCCGCGGGTCGGCGCGAAAACCTTCGGACATCAGCACCATCACGGTCGCGGCGCCCGGTGCGGAGCCCCACACCGCGGTAGTCCCTGGCAGGACTTTCCAGCGCGCCAGCAGGGCACCGAGTGATGTGCTGATGACCAGCACCGAGCAAACACCGGCAAGAAACAGCGGCCACTGCCGGACCATGGTCACCAGGATGGCGGGGCCGATACTGCGCGCCACCAGACAGCCGATCAGGCCCTGCGCCAGGACGTAGGGCCAGCGCGGCACCGTCAGATTGCCCTCGAAGGCCGCGACCAGGATCGCGGCGCCCATCGCGCCGAGCAGCAGGGCTGCCGGCAGGCGGATCAACTCGAGCGGGACAATGAAGGCGAGCGATGCTGCCAGCAGCACCGCCCACCGCAACGCGATCGGCGCCGCGCGCAGGCTCAGGGCAGTTCGCTCCGCGGGTCGATCCATGATCCTCGGCGCGTCGATGCCTCAGGCCGGCAGGACCAGCTGCGCCGGGGCGCGGCGGCGGGAGGCCCGTCCGAATGTGTAATAGAGCGCGCCCGGCACCAGCAGACCCACCAGCCACGAGACGTCGACACCGCCGAGCGGCGCCACCAGCGGCCCGGTGTAGAACGAGGTCGAGAGGAACGGAATCTGCACCACAATGCCGATCAGGTAGATGGTGATGCCGGTGGCATTCCACCGGCCGTAGCGGCCGTCGGGGTCGGACAGCGCCGGCACGTCGTAGCGCGAGCGGGTGAAGCAATAGTAGTCGATCAGATTGATCGCGCTCCACGGCGTGAACACGGCGAGCAGGCACAGGATGAAGGCCTCGAACTCCTTCAGGAAGGAGTGACGGCCGGTGAGCGCGAGCAGTACCGAGACACCGATCATCGCCAGCACGTAGCCGAAGCGGTGCCACAACGAGATGCGCAGGCCGCGTCGGAAGCCGCTCACGATCGTTGCCATCGACATGAAGCTGCCGTAGGCATTCAGCGATGTCACCGTGACCTTGCCGAAAACGATACTGAAGTACAGCAGGCTCGCGGCCACGCCGCTGGCGCCGAGACCCACGATATAGGCGACCTCGTGGTGCTCGAACTGCTTACCGGCCAGGGCCGCGGCCAGAACCCCGAAGGTCATCGCGATCTGCGAACCGATGACCGATCCGAGTCCCACGGCAGCAAACACCCGTGGCGCCGAGGTGTGGCGCGGCAGGTAGCGGGAATAGTCGGCCACATACGGGCCGAAGGCGATCTGCCAGGACGCCGACAGCGACATCGCCAGCAGAAACTTGCTCAGCGAGAAATGCCGCTCGGCCAGCAGGCTAAAGACATCGTGACCCGCAAACAACCGGTAAAACATATAAGAGAATGCGGCAACGCCGACGACGCTCGACACCCGCCCGACCAGGTGGATGAAGCGATAGCCGAACAGCGTCACCACCACGATGCAGGCGCTGAACAGCACGATGGCGACGCCATCATCGACACCGAGCAGCTGACCGAGCGCCTGACCGGCCAATACGCAACCGCTGGCGGAAAAGCCGATGTACATCAGGCACACCGCCACCATCGGGATGATCGCACCGTAGACGCCGAACTGGACGCGGCAGGAGATCATCTGCGGCAAGCCGAGCTGCGGGCCCTGCGCCGCGTGCAGCGCCATGACCGCACCGCCGATCAGCTGACCTGCGAGCAGGCCGAGCAGCGACCAGTACACGTCGCCGCCGAACACCACGGCCAGCGCCCCGGTCACGATCGCGGTGATCTGCAGATTGGCCGCCAGCCACAGGCTGAATTGACTCGCGAGCCCGCCATGGCGCTCGCCATCGGGCACATAGTCGATGGACCGGATTTCGATCGCGGCCGGACCTGACCGGTGGTTGTTGGAAGCCTGCATCGTGTGTAAGCGCTCGCGGGGATCGCCGCGCCGGCAGTGTAGGCGAGCTCGCCTGAGCGTTGCCACAGGGGCCGCCAGCAAGGTTGGGAAGTGGCCACGGGTGATGGCGCAGATGGCCGCCACGAGCCACGCTGTGGCGACGTCCGTCGCGGTAATATGCTCTTCGTAAGTGAAGACCACGCCGGCTGAGCGGCGACCACGCGCCTACCGTCTTTTCTTGCGGGGAAGCATCCATGTCAAGGTCCTCACCTGCAGCCGCCCGGGTCGCGTGTGGCCTGGTGGCTGCCGGGCTGTGCCTGGCGTTCAGCCAGGCAAGTGCCCGTGAGATGAACCTGCGCGTGTTTCAGATCAACGATCATCTCACCAGTTTCTACGACGGCCGGCCCGCGCAGGAACCACGCCCGCCGGGCACCCACAATTGGGCGGACTACGGTGCCCTGGATGTCGGCGTTTCAACCTATGTGATTCGCAGCGGCGATCAGGCACTGGTCTACGACACATTCCCGACCGTCGCAGAAGCAAGATGGGTGAGGGATTATCTCGCCAGGGCCGGGGTCAGGCGCTTCATCCTCGTCAACAGTCATTGGCATCTCGATCATGTCGGTGGCAACGCCGTCTACGCCGATGTCGACCGGATAGCGACCGACAGGACCATCCGCTTGCTCGAGGACAAGAGAGCCGCGATCGAAGCCGGCACCGAGTGGGGACCGCCGGCGATCAATCCGCTGACCGTGCCCAATATCGGCATCTCCGCCGCCACCAACCTGTACATCGGGAACATCACGGTCGAGTTGCGACCGGTGAACGTCCATTCCGAGGACGGCCTGGTCATCTATCTGCCGCAGGAGCGCATTCTGCTCGCGGGCGATACGCTCGAGGATACCGTGACGTTCATCGCCGAGCCGGAGCACGTCGTGGCGCACTACCGGAACTTGCAGCAGTTCCGGCAGTGGAACGTCGAGCGGATCTTCCCCAACCACGGCAACCCGGAGGTCATCGCGCATGGCGGTTACCCAACGACGTTGATCGATGCAACGTCAGACTACCTGCGCAAGGTCATCCTGCGCTCGCACGACGCGGACTACCTCAACGGAACGCTCGAGGAGTACGTCGCGGACTCGGTCAGGAAAGGCTGGGTGTCCATCTGGTGGGCCTACCACGAGCCTCACCAGAACAATCTCAAGAGAGTCTCAACAGCACTCAAAGACCAGCCCCTGCCGGACCTGCCGCCGATGCCGCGGAATTGAACGGCACCCCGCAGCCCCCGATCCGGCAATAACTGCCCGGATTCGGCAGCCGTTGATGTCGATCCACCGCGGGCGTCATACAGCTGCAACCGCGCGCCCCTAACCTCCCGGTTCCCCAAGCTTTAACAAGGGAGCCACTTATGCGCGTTTTCCCTACCACTGCGACACTCGCCGCGGGCCTGGCACTCGGCGCAAGCGCGCTTGCCGTGACGGCGCAGGCAGAGCCCGGTCTGAATCGTGAAGGGATTCAGCACGTGCTCCTGATCAGCATCGACGGCATGCACTCGGTCGATTTCATCAACTGCGCGCACGGGGTCGCGTCCGTCAACAACGGCGCATCCTACTGCCCGCACCTCGCGGAGCTGCGCGAGCACGGCGTCGATTATCTCGACTCCAACACCTCGCGCCCGTCGGATTCCTTCCCCGGCCTCATGTCCATCGTGAGCGGCGGCCTGCCGCGCTCGCTCGGCGTGTACTACGACGTGGCCTATGACCGCTCGCTGGCACCGCCCGCGGCGACCACCGGCAACGGCCTTTTGGCCGGCAACTGCACCCCGGGCCAGTTCCTCGGCACGACGACCGAGTACGAGGAAGGCATAGACATCAATCAGGGGCTGGTGAACGGCGGCGCCCCGGGCGCCGGCCTGACGGACGGCACGGCCGCCTCCATCGATCCACAGAGGCTGGTGCGCGATCCGGCGCACGGCTGCGCGCCGGTGTATCCGTGGAACTTCGTACGCCTCAACACGATCTTCAGCGTGATCCATCAGGCGGGCGGCTATGCTGCCTGGTCGGACAAGCATCCGGCCTACTCCGCGGTGTCGGGCCCGCAGAGCGGCTCGCCGGTGAACCTGCCGCACAACCTCGATGACTTCTACGCCCCGGAGATCAACTCCAACGTAGTGGGACTGCCCGGGGTCGCGACGCCGACCGGCGTGCGCTGCGACCAGGTGCAGGATCCGAACGCCGACCTCACGGCCTGGACCAACTCGTTCATCAACATCCAGTGCTATGACCAGCTGAAGGTCAACGGCATCCTGAACCAGATCGATGGCTGGAAGCACAACCGCTCGGCGCGCGCGCCGGTGCCGAGCATCTTCGGCATGAACTTCCAGGCGGTAAGCGTCGGACAGAAGCTCATCGAGCCCGCCGTGGGCGTGGGTGGCTACAGCGACGCCAGCGGTACTCCGAACCCGGCGCTGGTGAATGAGATCCAGTACGTCGACGCCACGATCGGTCAGTTCGTCGAAGAGCTGCACAAACATGGCCTGCGCGACTCGACGCTGATCGTCATCACCGCCAAGCACGGCCAGAGCCCAATCGACACCAAGCGCTATGTCGGAATCACGTCCGCGGGCCCGGTAACCACCGCACCCTCGCAGATCGTCGACAGCTGCCTGCCGGACTCAGAGTCCAACGCCGGCAATCAGATCGGTCCGACCGAGGATGACGTGTCGCTCCTGTGGCTGCGCTCGACCTGCGATGCGGCCACGGAGGCTGCGCTGATCGAATCGAGCTCGCCGACCAGCAACAACGTGGCGGGCGTCGGGCAGATCCTCTACGGCCCGGCCATCACCCAGCTGTTCAACCCGCCCGGCCTGCCGCCCAGGGACGATCCGCGCACGCCGGACATCGTCGTCACCTCCAACGTCGGGGTGACCTACTCCGGCAGCACCGCCAAGCACGCCGAGCACGGCGGCTTCGCGCACGATGACACCAACGTGATGCTGCTCGTCTCGCACCCCTCGCTCGAGCGCCGCACGGTTACCGTGCCGGTAGCCACCGCGCAGGTGGCCCCGACCATCCTGAAAGCACTGGGCCTCTCGCCGGCGAGCCTCCGCGGTGTGCAGATCGAGGGCACCGCCGCGCTGCCCGGCACTCCGTGGAGCGAGTAAGCCCTGCGCGAGTGCTTTGAGAAGGGGCGGCGTCCCGCAAGGGACGCCGCCTTTTCTTGCTGCACCCGGCAGGCGCATCAAAGAATAAAGAAAGCCCGGGAGTCAATAACTCTTGCAGGTCGAGGGCGAGAGCGCGTCCCGGAGCCGGCTCTTACGCCTGCTCACCCGCCTTAACTTCCGCGGAATTGAAGGCGACCCCGCATCCGCCGATCCCGCAGTAACCCTGCGGATTTTTCGCCAGGTACTGCTGGTGATAGTCCTCGGCGTAGAAGAACTGCGGCGCGTCGCGGATCTCGGTGGTGATGGCGCCGTAGCCGGCCGCCGTGAGGCGCGCCTGGTAGGCGCGCCTGGAGGCTTCCGCGGCCTCGCGCTGCGCGCGGTCGGTAACGTAGATGGCCGAGCGGTACTGTGTACCGACGTCGTTCCCCTGGCGCATGCCCTGCGTGGGATCGTGCGATTCCCAGAACGTCTTCAGCAGCTCGTCATAGCTGGTCTTCGCCGGGTCGTAGATGACGCGCACGACTTCCGTATGACCGGTCTCGCCGGTGCAGACCTCTTCGTACGTCGGATTGGGCGTGAAGCCGCCGGCGTAGCCGACGGCGGTCGAGTAGACGCCGGGCAGCTCCCAGAACAGCCGCTCCGCTCCCCAGAAGCATCCGAGGCCGAACACCGCCTCGCGCATCCCGGCGGGGAACGGCGGCACGATGCGCCGTCCGTTGACGAAGTGCGTCTCGGGAACCTGCAGCGGCGCGCTGCGTCCGGGCAGTGCGTTGTCCGCGGTCGGCATCGTCGATTTCTTGCGAAACAGCGCCATGGCTGCGAGCCTCCTCGACTTTCGCGGATGGACAGTGTGGGGATGATCGCCATGCGACTCAAGAGCGCCCGCTTGCCGCACCAGCGGATGGCGCCGTAAGCTGCTGTTCCTCATGGGCATCAGTCAACCGCAGAACCTGCGTACCCCGCCGATCGAGCGGCTGCGCCCCTACGGCGTACGCGTGAGCCTTCCGGGCGGCGATCCGTTTCGCAAGCTCCTGGGTCCGGAGTGGCAGCGACTGCACTGGTATTCCACGCCCGCCGAGCGTGACGCCGCGATGACCGAGATGAGCCGGCGGCATGAGTACTCGCGCGGCGGCGACAAGCCGGCGCTGGTGTTCCAGAAGATCGAGAAGCTGGCCGAGAGCCGCGGCCTGTAGCGCGCCGTCGCCGCACGGCGCGCACGGCAATGCGCGCTGCTGCCCGCAGTGCCGTGAACGGAGACGATCATGACCGAAACCGCCAAGTACCCCTATGTCACCCATCTCGACGTCAGGTTCGCACCCCTGAGCGTCGTCGACGTGCCGGCACTCGTCGCCCGCTGCAAGGATCGCTGGTACAACCAGACCCTGTGCAGGGTGAACGACTCGGTCGTCCGCCTCGGCGTGCTGCAGGGCGAGTACCACTGGCACAAGCACGACCGGGACGATGAGTTCTTCTTCGTGCTCGAAGGGCGCTTCATCATCGACCTCGAGGACCGCTCGATCGAGCTTGGCCCGCAGGAGGGGTTCGTGGTTCCGCGCGGCCTTCGCCACCGCACGCGCGCGCCGGAGCGCGTCGTCGTGCTGATGGTCGAGACGGCCGCGGTCGTGCCGACCGGGGACCCCTGACAGCCAGGCCCGCGGGGTCGCTAGAAGGTGCGCCCGAGGAACAGGTAGAACGCCTGGTGGCCGTGGTCGTCGAAGCCGGTGGCGACATAGAGCGGGCCGAGAAACGTGTCGAGGCCGAGGAACACGCTGGCATCCTTCTGCGTGTTGCCGAAGCTGGCCGCGCTGCGCGTCTGCCACACGTTGCCGACCTCGAGTGACATGCCGATGTAGGTGGGCACGTCGAAATAACCCGGGCCGCCGCGGCCGATCTGCCGATAGTAGAGCGCACGCGCGATGCCGAAGTTGGGTCCGAGCAGCGAATAGGCCCGCAGTCCCGAGAGATTGAGGAAGCCCCCAAGGGGAAACTGCAGGTTGAGGTCGGTGATGTGCGACTCGAGCGTGGTGCCGCCGGAGGCGGAGAACGACAGCGTGTCGCGCCCGAAAGAGTAGGCGCCGAGATAGCTGACCGTCACCTGGTCGGCGTTCTGTCCCACCCCGCTCGCGTTGCGGTCGGAGTTCCACTGCAGGGTCGCCTGCTGACCGTTGTGCGGAAAGTTCAGGTCGTCGAGACGGTCGTAAGTGAAACGCACGAAGTACTCGCGGAACTTGAACGGCGTGAAGCTCTGCTCCGGCAGGTTCGGGTCCGAGGCGTCACCGACCTCGAGCACGTAGTGGCCCTGCTCGCTCAACACGCCGGTGCGAATCTCCCCCCAGTTGCCGAACTGGCGTCCGAAATCGAGGCCGTAGTCGAAGGTGTGCACGCGATATTCCGCCTCGAGGCTCTGTCCCTGCAGCCAGTACAGGTCGCGCGCCTCGTCGGCGAGGTGCGGCATGACGAACCAGCCGGAGAACTGCGCCAGCGGCAGGAACAGCTCGGTCGACACCAGCGAGGTGGTGCCGACCTCGAAGTCGGTCACCCATTCACCGGCGTTGCGCGTGATGCCGGCCATCACGAAGCGCATGGCGGCGTCGTAGGTGGCGTTGCCCTGGAAATCATCCTGCAGGCTCAGGCCGAAGCGCAGGTAATTCGTGCCCTGGGAATTGGGGCGGGCGTCGAGCGCCAGGCCGTAGCGCCCGGGATCGCCGATCACGTGGTAGTCGAGCGTGTCGAGGCCGCCGCGTCCGTAGAGTGCCGTCACGCGCTGCGCCACGACATCCGGGTCCAGCGGCTTGCCGAGCAGGTCGCTGAACAGGCTGGCGGTCGCGGGACCGTAGCTCTCCGACCCGGGTGCGACGCGCACGAAGTCGATCCGCGGCGGCGGCTGGCGTGCCGCTTCGCGTCGCGCCAGGTAGCCCTGCATGTCGCGCTCGCTGACGGCGAGCGCGGCGAGCTGCGCGCCGCGGGCGCGCGCCCCGCTCTCGCCGACGCCGATCACCTTCGCCACGCCGCCGAAATCGAACGACGAGGTGCCGCCGAGCGACGGCTCGATCAGGATGTCGCGGGGTGTGAGGGTGGCGAGCTGCGCCGCGGCGTTCTGGCGGATGAGGATCGCCAGCATCTGGTTGGAGATCGCCGGTGCGCTGTTGAGCTGCTGGCGCGGCTGCAGCGGGAAGCCCACGTCCACCACGATCACCACGTCGACGCCCATCGCCCGCGCGATGTCCACCGGCACGTCGTCGGCGATGCCGCCGTCGACCAGCAAGCGCCCGTCACGCTCGACGGGGGCGAACACGCCCGGAGCGGACAGGCTGGCGCGCATCGCCGTCGTCAGGTCCCCGGAGCCCATGACCACGCTGGTGCCGGTCTCCAGGTCGGTGGCGACCGCGCGAAAGGCAGTCGGCAGGTCGTCGAAGTTACTGATGCGCGCCACCGGCAGCGTCAGGCTGCGAAGCGTCTGCATCAGCCGCTGTCCCTGGATCAGCCCGCGGGGCAGGATGATGCCCCCGCCGCGCACGCCGAGCGGAAAATTCACCAGGAAGTTCTCCTCCTCCTCCTTGCGGCGCAGCGTCAGGTCCTCGCGCGGCGGCCGGTCGCGGAACGCGTCCTGCCAGTTGATGGAGGTCATGATCTTCTCGATGTCGCGCGCCGACAGGCCGCTGGCATACAGTCCGCCGACCACCGCGCCCATGCTGGTGCCGGCGATGGCGTCCACCGGCACGCGCATCTGCTCGAGCACCTTGAGCACGCCGATGTGCGCCGCGCCGCGCGCGCCGCCGCCCGAGAGCACCAGCCCGACGCGCGGTCGATGTGCTGGCGCCGCTGGCGCCTCGGGCGGAACCGCTTGCTGTGCGCTGCTGATGCCGGGGGCCGCGAGCCACTGAGCTGCGAGGAGAAGACTCAGCACCCCGACGCGGGGTGTGACCGCCCGTGTTGAACTCACGGCTGCGAAGAATACCAGCATGCGCCCGCAGGTGCGCCCGCAGGTGCGCCCGCAGGTGCGCTCGCAGGCGCGCTCAGGACTCGCGCAGCGCTATGCGCCATCCGTGATAATGCGCGCATGATGCCTCGCCCACCTGGCGGCGCAACCGCCGCGTGCAGCCGTGCGTGCCTGCGGCGCGTGCTGCTCGCTCTCGCGTGTTGCCTGGCGGCCGACGCCGTGTACGCCCAGGCGCCCGCGGCCAGCGACTGGGGCTTCTACGGCGGCGACGCCTTCGGCCAGCGCTTCTCGCACCTCGAGCAGATCAACCGCAGCAACGTCGCGCGGCTGGCGCCGGCCTGGACCTACCGCACCGGCGAGCTGGGCGCGGGACTGGCGCGCGCCGGTAAGCTCACCTTCGAGGCGACGCCGGTGCTCGCCTTTGGCCTCTTGTACCTCGAGACGGCGACCAACGTGGTGATCGCGCTCGATCCGCAGTCGGGCCGCGAGCGCTGGCGCTTCGATCCGCACATCGAGCGCACCGGCCGTTACGCGCAAGTCGCCGCGCGCGGCGTGAGCGTGTGGCAGGGCGGCGCCGGCAGCGCCCCCGGGCCGTGTGCGCGGCGCGTATTCACCGGCACGCTCGATGCGCGGCTGCTGGCGCTCGATGCGGACACCGGCCGGCCGTGCGCCGACTTCGGCAGCGGCGGCCAGGTCGACCTGACCCGCGGCATCCGCGTCCGCGACGCCGGCGCTTATCTGCTCACCTCGCCCCCGGCGGTGTACCGCAACGTGATCGTCGTGGGCTCAGCCATCGGCGACAACCGCGCCGCGGACGTCGAACGCGGCGTCATTCGCGCCTTCGATGCCGTAAGCGGTGCGCAGCTGTGGGCCTTCGACCCGCTGCCGGACTCCCCCACCCATCCGGCCGCCGGCGAATGGGATCTCGCCCAGGCCGCCGGCACCGGCGCGGGCAACGCCTGGGGGGTGATGTCGGTCGACGCGGAGCACGGACTGGTATTGATTCCGACCGGCTCGGCCAGCCCCGATTTCTATGGCGGCCAGCGCTTAGGTGCCGATCGCTTCGCCGACTCGCTGCTCGCGCTCGAGGCGGCGAGCGGCCGACTGATGTGGCATCAGCAGCTCGTGCATCACGACCTGTGGGACTTCGATCTCGCGGCGCAGCCGGTGCTCGGCGACTTCGCGGTGCGCGGCATGCCGGTGCCGGCCGTCATCCAGGCGACCAAGACCGGCATGGTGTATGTCTTCGAGCGCACGCACGGGCGGCCGCTCGTGCCGATCACCGAGACCGGCGTGCCGGCGAGCCACGTGCCCGGCGAGCACGCCTGGCCGACACAGCCCTTCCCGGCGCTGCCGCCGCTGACGCCGCAGCGCGCGGTGCAGCCCGGCGACGCCTGGGGGCTCACGTTCTGGGACCGCGGCAAGTGCCGCGAGCTGATCGCCGCGCTGCGCAACGAGGGGATCTTCACCCCACCCGACACGCGTGGCACGCTGCTGCTGCCCGGCTATCTCGGCGGGGTGAACTGGGGCGGAATTGCCTTCGACGAGGACCGCGGCCGGGTGATCGCCGCGGTCAACCTGCTGCCGATGCGCGTGACGCTGCTGCCGCGCGCGGACTTCGAGCGCGAGGCGCGCTCGGGGAGCTACCCGTACGCCGAATTCGGCCGCCAGGCCGGCACGCCCTACGGAATGCGCCGCGAGCCGCTGCTGTCGCCGTGGGGCCTGCCCTGCACCGCACCGCCGTGGGGTACGCTGGTGAGCCTCGATCTGCAGCGCGGCCGCATCGTCTGGCAGGTGCCGCTCGGCTCCACACAGGGCCTGACGCCCTGGTTCGTGCCGTCGCGGGATTTCGGCATGCCCAACATGGGGGGGCCGATCGCCACCGCCGGGGGACTGGTGTTCATCGGTGCCGCCATGGACAGTTACCTGCGTGCGTTCGACGTCGACACCGGTCGCGAGCTGTGGAAGTACCGCCTGCCGGCCGGGGGCCAGGCGACGCCCATGACTTACCGTGCCGGGCCGGACCAGCGTCAATACCTCGTCATCAGCGCGGGCGGCCACGGACCGCTCGGCACACCGCGCGGCGACTACCTGATGGCGTTCGCGCTGCCCACGCGTCCGCAGAGCACGAAGCGAGACTAAGTAATGTTGCTGCTGATCATACCGATCATCATCCAGGTGCTGCTCATCATTCACGTCATCCGCACCGGACGGAACCAGCTGTGGATCTGGGTGCTGCTGTTCCTGCCGCTGGCGGGCGGCATTGCCTACCTGGCGGTGGAGATCGTGCCGCAGCTGTTCCGCAGCCGCACGGCGCAGCGCACCGCGCGCGGCCTGAAGAAGGCCATGGATCCGACGGCCGACCTGCGCCGCTACGAGAGCGAGGCGCGCGTCGGCGGCAACGTTGCCAGCCGCCAGCGCTATGCCGAGGAGCTGCTGCGCCACGGACACTACGACGAGGCGATCGCGCAGTACCGCGGGGCGCTCAGCGGTCTCTACGAGCACGACCCGAACCTGATGCTCGGCCTCGCACAGGCGCAATTCGGCAAGGGCGACGCGCACGGCGCGCGCGTGACGCTCGACGAGCTCATCCGGCTGAACCCGGACTTCCGCTCGCCGGCGGGCCACCTGTTGTATGCGCGTGCGCTCGCTGCGGAGGGCGACGTGCACAAGGCACTGGAGGAGTACCGCGTGCTGGCACCGTCGTATCCGGGCGCCGAAGCACAGGTCCGCTATGCGCAGCTGCTGCACGAGCAGGGGCAAACGGCCGAAGCGCAGCGCATCGCGCGCGAGCTGCTCGAGCAGGCGCGCATCGCGCCCGGGCACTATCGCCGCGCGCAGCGCCCCTGGCTCGAGGCGGCGCAACGCCTGCTGTAGCGGGCGCGCGCCGCAGGCCGCGCGGCGAGCCCAGCGAGCGCGAGCAACATCCAGGGATCGAGTCCACCGCCACCACCGCCACCGCCACCACCGCCGCCACCACTGCTGCCACTGCTGGTGGTACTGGCGGGGGCGCTGACCTCGTAGGCCACCGCAGCCAGGCAGGCGTTGTCGCCGGCGGCGGCCGGCGCAGACGTCGTGGCGCTGCTCGCGGCGAGCGTGAGCGGCGCGCTATCGGTGCGGCCCTGGTTATCGGTCACGGTAAGCAGCAGCGAGTAGCTGGCGGGCGGCGCGGGCGCCACGATGCTGGCATGGGCGCTGTTGGCGTTGCTGATCTGCGGCGGCTGCCTGGCCGGCTGCACCACCGTCCACTGGTAGCTGACGATGGTGGCGTTGCACGCCGCAGCGCTGCCGCTGGCATCGAGCGACACGGTGCTGCCCGGGCCGAAAGTCGCCGGCACTGTGAGCGCCGCAATGGGCCGCAGCGCCTCGAGCACTGCGCCGTTGGCGTTCGCCATGCCCGCTCCGCAGGTGTTGGCTGTGCAATTGCATTCACCGGTCTGCAGATCGTCAGGTCCCGTGGGCACGTGGCAGTTCGGCACGGTCGGGTTGCTGGACACCGGGAACGGCTGGGTGCCGGCCTGCAGGCGACCGATGAGCTGCGACGGGGTGAGGTTGCCGTTCACCGCCAGCATCAACCCGGCGATCCCGGACACCAGCGGCGCGGAGAAGCTGGTGCCCACGTTGTAGTTGTACTCGTCGGTGTAAGTGTTGCTGGCCGGGACCGTGGTGCCGCTGTTAGTCGTGGTCTGAATGGAGAACAGGCACGGCTCGCCGGCTGCGCTGTTGACGCAGTTGCCCGCCGGTGCGGCCAGTGCAATCTCCGGACCCAGGCTGCTGTAGCCGACCTTGGTGCCCACCTGACGCACGCCGACGACGCCCACCGCACCGATGCAGTTGGCCGGGGCATCCACCGGTCCGCCTTTGTTGCCCGCAGAAACCACGATAAGCACGCCCTGGGCGAGCAGCTCGTCCACCATCTGCTGGTAGCTCGCCGGACACGGGCCGGTCGCGCCGAGACTCATGTTGATGATCCGCGCCGGGTAGGGGTTGTCCGGCACGCCCGTGACCTGATCGCCCGCGGCCCACGCCATGCCGGCGATGATGTCGGAATCGTAGCCGCCGCATTTACCGAGCACGCGCACCGGCTCGATCCACCCCTCCCAGGTGATACCGGCAATACCGGCATCATTGTTGGTAATGGCGCCGAGGATCCCGGAGACGCGCGTGCCGTGCCAGCTGCTGTTGGCGATCTGGCAGCCGGTGAACTGCGCATTCTTCAGATCGCTCGCGGAGATCCAGTCGCCGGGGTCGGAGGCGTCCGGCCCGCGGCCGTAGCCGTTATTGGCCATCGCCACATTGGCAATCAGGTTGTAACCGGGCAGCAGCCGGTTGGCCTGTGCGTTGCGCAGATCCGGATGATCGAAGCGCACGCCGGTATCCAGGTCGGCGATGACGAGCCCGGGGCTGCCCGTGGTCACGTTCCAGGCACTCACCGCGTCGATCGCCGCGGGCTGCGCACTCTGCAGGACCCACTGCTGGTCGAACAGCGTGTCGTCGGGCAGCGCGAGCGGATAGCGGCGCTGGTTGAGCTCGGCGTACTCGACTTGCGGGTCGGCGCGCAGCAGTGCCAGCGCCTGTTGCGGCGCGGCGCCAGTCGCGTCCCGCAGGCGCAGCAGGTGGATGCCGGAAAAGATATGCCGCACCTGCGTGACGTCGATATCGTGGCGGGCGGCAAGCGCGGCGATGCGCCCGGGGGCGGGCTCGTCACCGCTGCTGCCGGGGATCGCGCGCAGCTTCACCAGGAAGCCGTCGCTGGCCGGCGGCGGTGCAGCGGCCGCGGCGTCCGCCGGGCGCGCCGCAGCTGCGGCGCACGCGAGCGCAACCAGGAACACCGCGACCAGGGACGGCCTGCGCCGGCACCGCAACTGCATGGGCGCGGACGATACCGAAGCGCGGCCCGGGACGCGAAGCCTTAGCTTGCAGAGGGTGACCGGGTTCGCGTTCCGGCCGGGATCTGCTGGGTGATGCAGTGGACGTTGCCGCCGCCGAGCAGCACCTCGCGGGCTGCGACGCCTGCCACCTGGCGGCCGGGAAACAGCTGCCGCAGGCGCCGCGCCGCGAGGCGGTCGGTGCGCGCATCGAGCAGCGGCATGATGATGCCGCCGTTGGCGATGTAGAAGTTCACGTAACTCGCAGCCAGTCGCTCGCCCGCCCGGCGCGGCCGCGTGCCCTCGCGGGGCACGATGCCGGCGGCTTCGCGCCGCCGCAGTGTCAGCGGCCCCGGCATGGGCAGCCGCGTAACCTGCAATCTCCTGCCGCGCGCATCGCGCGCATCGTGCAGGCGCTGCCAGGCATCGCGAGACACCGCGTACTGCGGATCGCGCCGCCGCTCGGTCCAGGTGAGGCATACCTCGCCCGGGCGCACGAAGCACGCGAGATTGTCGACGTGGCCGCTGGTCTCGTCGTCGACCACCCCGCGTCCGAGCCAGATCACGCGGCTGACGCCGAGGTACGCGCGCAACCACCCCTCCACCGCGGCGCGGTTGCTGCCCGGATTGCGATTGGGGTTGAGGAGGCACTGCTCGGTCACCAGCGCCGTGCCCTGCCCGTCGACGTGGACCGCGCCACCCTCGTTGACGAACGGCGCCCGGTAGCGCTGCAGATCCTCCACCTCGAGTACCTTGGCGGCCACCAGCTCGTCCTGGTCCCAGGGGAAGTACAGTCCGCCGTCGAGGCCGCCCCAGGCGTTGAAGCGCCAGTCGACGCCGCGTACGCGCCCGCGTGCATTCACCACGCAGGTCGGCCCGACATCGCGCATCCAGCAGTCGTCGTGCGCCATCTCCACCACGCGCACGCCTTGCGGCAGCAGCGCCCGCGCGGTGGCGTAGTGCGCGGTGGAAGCGCCCACGATCACCGGCTCGAAGCGCGCGATCGCGGCCGCGACCTGCGCAAAGGCGAGCTGCGCCGGGCGCGCGGCGTCACGCCAGTTGTCAGGGCGCTCCGGCCAGAGGATCCAGCAGCGCCGGTGCGGCTCGAACTCGGCCGGCATGCGGAAGCCGTCCGCCGCCGGCGTACTCGCCAGCGTGCGGCTCATCGGCGCAGGCGGCTGTGGCGAAAGCCGTAGAAGGCGTAGATCGACATGCCGAGCGCCGTCCAGTACACCAGGCGCATCCAGGTGGCCTCCGACAGAAAGTAGGTCATGCCGAGGCACACCACCGTCCCGAGCACGCAGGTGACGGGCGCCCATGGCACCCGGAACGGGCGGTACTCGTCGGGGCGCGTGTAGCGCAGCACCAGCACGCCCGCGCACACCACCGCAAAGGCCAGCAGGATGCCCATGGAAATCAGATCGGCCAGCAGGTCGAGCGGGAACACCGCGGCGATCGCGGCCGCGAACACGCCGGTGATGACCGTCGACACGTGCGGCGTCTTGAAGCGTGGATGGCAGCGGCTCATGAACTTCGGCAGCAGGCCGTCGTCGGCCATCGACAGGAGGATGCGCGGCTGGCCGAGGAGCGAGGTGAGAATCACCGAGGTCATCCCGGCGATCACGCCCACCTTGACGAACCAGGAGAGCCAGGCGAGCTGCGGATGAGCATCCAACGCCACCGCCACGGGTGCATCGGAGTCGAGCTTGTGGAAGGGCACCATGCCGGTCAGCACGCTCGCCATGGCGACGTACAGCACCGCGGAAATCACCAGAGCCCCGATGATCCCGAGCGGCAGATCGCGCTGCGGGTTACGCGCCTCGAGCGCGGTCGTCGAGGCGGTGTCGAAGCCGACATAGGAGAAGAAGATGATGGCCGCGCCCTGCATCACGCCGGTAAAGCCGAATTGACCGCGGATGCCGGTGTTGGGCGGCACATACGGGTGCCAGTTCGACGGGTCGATGTACTTGAGGCCCGCAACCACGATGATCACGATGATGCCGACCTTGACGGTCACCATGAAGGTGTTGGCGCCGGCGGAGCCGCGCATGCCGACGTACAGCAGCACCGTCATGGCGGCGATGATCAGCACCGCCGGCACGTTGATGAACGCACCGGTGCGGATGATGTGGTCGTGCACGTCGAGGCCGAGCGGCGCGTTGACCAGCACCTTCGGCAGATGGATGTGGGCGTCGCCCAGCAGGCTCACCACATACGCCGACCAGCTCACCGCCACCGCGGACGCCGAGATCGCGTACTCGAGCAGCAGGTTCCAGCCGATGAACCAGGCGAGCGCTTCGCCCATGGTCGCGTAGGTATAGCTGTAAGCGCTCCCCGGCACCGGCAGGAAGGCGGCAAACTCCGAGTAGCACAGCGCCGCGAGTCCGCCGCCGAACGCGGCGACCAGCAGCGAGAGGGTGATCGCAGGTCCGGAGTGATTCGCCGCCACGGTGCCGGTGAGCACGAAAATGCCCGAGCCGATGGTCGCCCCCAGGCCGATGGCGATCAGGGCGCGCACCCCGAGCACCTGCTTCAGGCGGCTCCTGGCGGTGCCGTCCGGTGGATCGATCGGCCGTACCGCGCACATCTGACGCAGCAGCGACGGCTTCGCCGGCGGCGCGGCGTCACTCTTATTAATACCGATGGCATCGGACATGCGCTGCTATCCCGCATCGCCCCCCGGGCGTAGTCGTCACGGGAGTCTCTCACACGTGAGCGGGCTTTAGGTACGCGCCGCTGCGCTACGCGCACCCTGTGCTAGCATGCCGCGGCCGGCGCCTGCGCGCCGCCGGATCCCTCCAGGAGAACTTACGCATGTCCACGGCCGCCACCGCCAGGGTCGTCCCGCCTCCCCAGGGCGCGGGCATCGCCAATCACGACGGCAAGCTCGTCGTGCCGGACAACCCGATCATCCCCTTCATCGAAGGCGACGGCACCGGGCCGGACATCTGGCGCGCGAGCGTGCGCGTCATGGACGCCGCGGTGACCAAGGCCTACGGCAGCAAGCGTCGTATCCACTGGATGGAGGTGTTCGCCGGCGAGAAAGCCAACCGGCTGTTCAACACCTGGCTCCCGGAGGAGACCGTCGCGGCGTGTCGCGAGTACCTGGTGTCCATCAAGGGCCCGCTCACCACCCCGGTCGGCGGCGGCATCCGCTCGCTGAACGTCGCGCTGCGGCAGATGCTCGATCTGTACGTGTGCCTGCGCCCGGTGCGCTGGTTCAAGGGCGTGCCCTCTCCGGTCAGGCACCCGGAGAAGGTCGACATGGTCATCTTCCGCGAGAACACCGAGGACATCTACGTCGGCATCGAGTTCGAGCAAGGCAGCGCCGAGAACCACAAGTTTCTCGAGCTGTTCCGCCAGGCCTTCCCCAAGGCCTACGCCAGGATCCGCTTCCCGGAGAGCTCCGGCATCGGCATCAAGCCGGTGTCGAAGCAAGGCTCGGAACGGCTGATCCGCGCCGCACTCAGCTACGCCGTCGCCAACCGGCGCCGCAGCCTGACGCTGGTGCACAAGGGCAACATCCAGAAATTCACCGAGGGGGCGTTCCGCAACTGGGGCTACCAGCTCGCCGAGCGCGAGTTCGCCGCGCAGTGCTACACCTGGGAGCAGTGGGAGCGCACCCGAGCGGCCAAGGGCGAGCAGCAGGCCAACGCCGAGATGGACGCGGCGAGGAAAGCCGGGCGCGTCATCGTCAAGGACGCGATCGCCGACATCACGCTGCAGCAGGTGCTGACCCGCCCGGAGGAATTCGACGTCATCGCCACGACCAATCTCAACGGCGACTACCTGTCGGACGCGCTCGCCGCCCAGGTCGGTGGCATCGGCATCGCTCCCGGCGGCAACATCAACTACCTCACCGGGCACGCGGTGTTCGAAGCGACGCACGGCACCGCGCCGAAATACGCCAACCTCGACAAGGTCAACCCGGGCTCGCTGATCCTTTCCGGGGAGATGATGTTCCGCTACCTGGGGTGGCTCGAGGCCGCGGACGCGGTCATCGGCGCCATGGACCGCACCATCGGGCAGAAGATCGTCACCTACGACTTTGCCCGACTGATGGAGGGTGCACAGGAAGTCTCGACCAGCGCCTTCGCCGACGCCCTGATCCGTAACCTCTAGAGCCCGTGAGCGGTTACTCCGGCACGCCGCTGGCGCAGAAACTCGGCATCCGCGCCGGTACGCGGCTGTTCCTGCGCGCACCGCCCGCGAACTATCCGCAGCTGGTGGCGCCGCTGCCGCAAGGGGTGCGCACCGTGCGCCGCCTGGACGCCACAACCGATATCGCCCACCTGTTCGTCACGCGCCGCGTGCAGCTGCGGGCGGCGCTCGCGGCCGCGCGCCGCGCCATGCGCGACGATGCGGTCGTGTGGGTGAGCTGGCCGAAGAAGGCGGCACGCGTGCCCAGCGACATCAGCGAGGACGTGGTGCGCGAGCTGGCCCTGCCGCTCGGGCTGGTCGACATCAAGGTGTGCGCGGTGGACGACGCCTGGTCGGGACTGAAGCTGGTGGTGCGGCTCGCGCAGCGCGCGCCGCAGGGCGGCGCCGGTGACGCGCCCGGACGGCGGCGAGCTGCACGCCGATGAGTGCGCCGGCGGATGCCAGCCTGCTCGACTTCGCGCGCGCCGCGCAGGCGATCGCGCAGAACGGGCTCACCTTCACCCGCGACCCCTTCGACCGCGAGCGTTACACGCAGCTCGCGGAGCTCGTCACCGCACTGCTATCCGCGCAGCTGCAGATTCCGCCCGCCACGGCGCGCGCCTTCTGGGAAGGGGAGCGCGGCTATGCCACGCCCAAGGTCGACGTGCGCGGCGGCGTCTTCGACGGCGAGCGCGTGCTGCTGGTACGGGAGCGCTCCGACGGCTGCTGGACGCTGCCCGGCGGCTGGGTGGACGTGAACGACTCCCCATCCGCGGCCGTGGCGCGCGAGATCCTCGAGGAGTCAGGCTACCGCGCGCGGGCGGTGAAGCTCGCCGCGCTGGTGGACAAGAACCGCCACCCGCACCCGCCCGGCGTGCATCACATCTACAAGCTGTTCTTCGTCTGCGAGCTCACCGGCGGGGCGCCCGCTTCCGGCATTGAGACCGATGCGGTGGAGTTCTTTGCGCTGCAGGCGCTGCCGCCGTTATCGCGCGGCCGGGTGCTCGCGTCGCAGATCGAGCGGCTCTACCGGCACCGCCTCGAGCCGGCGCTGCCGACCGACTTCGACTGAGCGCAGCGCGGTGCGCGCACTGCCATGAGCGCCGTCGCCGAGGCTCCCGACCCGCGCGCCTGCGCGCGCCAGATCGCCGCGGCGTTCGCGCACTACAACGACGAGTTCCGCGCCATCACCCAGCGCGCGCCGCAGCGCTTCGACGCGCGTGACTGGCGCGGCAGCCAGGCGGACGCTGTCGAGCGCATCGAGCTGTACGATCGCTGCGTCAACCAGACGATCGCGGAGCTGCGCCCGGCGCTCGGCGAGGCGGCGCAAGGGCGCGCGCTGTGGCGCGAGGTGCGGCGCGAGTTCGCCGCGCAGGTCGCGGCGCTGCCGGACGCCGAGTTCACCAAGACGTTCTTCAGCTCCATCAGCCGCCGGCTGTTCGGCACCGTGGGGGTCGCGCCGGATCTCGAGTTCGTGGCCACCGACCTCGATCCGCTCGCCGACATCCATTCCGACGTCGGCACCAACACCTACCGCAACCACGGCTCCCTCTCGCTGCTGTTCGAGGACCTGCTCGGCGACGTGCGCTTCCGCTCGCCGTGGCGCGACCTCGACAGGAGCGTCGCGCACGTGACGGCCGAGGTGCGCGCGCACCTGGCGGCCCGCGGCGAGCGGCGCGCGGTGGAGCGCGTCGAGGTCATCCGCGCGGTGTTCTACCAGATCTCGCGCGCCTACATCGTCGGCAGGCTGGTCGGCCACGAACTGCTGCTGCCGCTGGTGATCGCGCTGAAGAACAGCGACGGCGGCGTGCTGGTGGACGCGGTGATGCTGGCCGAGGACGACGTCAGCATCGTGTTCAGCTTCACGCGCTCCTACTTCCACGCCGACCTCGAGCGCGTGGCCGAGGCGGTGCTGTTCCTGCACTCGATCATGCCGCGCAAGCCGGTGAGCGAGCTGTTCACCGTGCTCGGGCGGGCACGCCAGGGCAAGACCGAGCGCTATCGCGAGCTGATGCGTAACCTCGAGCACACCAGCGACCTGTTCGTGCACGCCCCCGGCGAGCGAGGCCTGGTGATGGTGTGCTTCACGCTGCCCTCCTTCGACGTGGTCTTCAAGGTGATCCGCGATCGCTTCGCCCACCCCAAGACCGTGCTGCGCGAGGAGGTGCTGGCGAAATACCGCATGGTGTTCATCCACGACCGCGCCGGGCGGCTGGTGGACGCACAGGAATTCCGCCGCCTGCGTTTTCCGCGGGCGCGCTTCGCGCCCGAGCTGCTCGCGGAGCTCGCAGTCGAAGCCGCCGGCACCGTGCACCGCGACGGCGACGACCTGGTGTTCGATCACATGTACATCGAGCGGCGCATGACGCCGCTCAACCTCTTCCTGCGCAACGCGCCGCCGGCTGCCGCCGAGCGCTCCGTGCTCGACTACGGCCAGTGCATCCGCGATCTGGCGTACACCGACATCTTTCCCGGCGACCTGCTGCTGAAGAACTTCGGCGTCACGCGCCACGGCCGGGTCATCTTCTATGACTACGACGAGCTGTGCCGCGTCACCGACTGCAATTTCCGCGACGTGCCGCCGGCCGCGAGCGACGAGGACGAGATGCGTGGCGAGCCGTGGTTCTACGTGGCGGACAACGACGTGTTCCCCGAGACCTTCGTGCGCTTCCTGGCCTTCACCGACGAGCAGCGCGCGGCGCTGCTGCGCGTGCACGGCGAGATCCTGACGGCCGCGTTCTGGCGCGGCGTGCAGCAGCGGCTGCGCGAGGGGGAGCTGCTGGAAGTGCTGCCCTACCAGCCGCAGCGCGTGCGCTTCGCCGGCAGCGTGTGAGCGGCGCGCGCGGCGCAGCGCGCTCAGCGGCGCGGCGCTCGCCGGCGGCGAGCGCTACGGCACGCGCAGGGCGCCGGTGCGGGCGGTGGCCGCGACGCTGCGCTTGCGCACCGGGCACGGCTCGCTGCCGAGCTGCGCCAGGCGGACATTGGCGCTATCCCAGTCGACCAGCTCCTCAAGAAACGCGCTGACGTAGGCGCCGCGGCGGTTCTGGTGATCGAGGTAGTAGGCGTGCTCCCACAGGTCGAGCGCGAGCAGCGCGCAATCGCCGCGCACCAGCGGCGTGCCCGCATTATTGGTGGTCACTATCCGCAGCGCGCCGTCGCGCACCACCACGAACAGCCAGCCGCTGCCGAAGTGCGCAGCGGCGGTTTCGCGGAATTCGCGCGCGAAGCGCTCGTACGAGCCGAAGCGCGCGCGTACGTAGTCCGCCACCAGCCCGTGGGGGGCACCGCCGCCGCCCGGACGCATCGAGCACCAGTAGAGGTTGTGATTCCACACCTCGGCGGCATCGCGGTAGACGTTGTGTTGCGCCGGGTTACGCTCGGTCACACGAATCAGCTCTTCCAGCGGCAGCGCCTCGAGCGGCGTGCCGCGCACCCTGGCCAGCATGCGGTCGTAGCACACGCGCTGGTGTCGGTCAAAGTGCAGCACCAGCGTATCGCGCGAGATCGCCGGCTCCAGGTCGAAGAAGTTGTAAGGAATCCCGGGTGACTCGATGTTCATGAAGGCTTCCTTGCTGGCACTCGTCAGCGATCGTTCTCTAAAGACCCGCGCGCGTCGCACCAGTTCCTCAAAGTGCGCGTGCGTCCTGCACCCGCGCCTGCGATGCTAGGATTCTACGCTTGCGGCCTGCAGGCCGCGACCCAGATCCTCGATGAGCTCGTCGACGTCTTCCAGGCCGATCGACAGGCGAATGGTCCCGGCCGTGACGGCGGACATGCGCTGCTGCTCGGCGCTGAGCTCGCGCGCACCCATCAGCTGCGCGGTCAGCGCGAGGGACTCGGTGGAGCCTAGACTCGCGGTCAGCGCGAACAGCTGCAGCGCATCCACACAGCGTCGCGCGGCGTCCGCATCCCCCTTCAGATCGAAGGTGACGATCGTGCCGAAGTCCTGCATCTGGCGCGCAGCGAGCGCATGCTGCGGATGCCCGGGCAGCCCGGGGTAGTGCACGCGCGCCACGGCGGGCTGCTGCGCCAGCCACTGCGCGATGCGTGCCGCGGCGGCGCTCTGCGCCTGGTAGCGCACGAAGTAGGTCTTCAGGCCGCGCAGGATCAGGAACGCCGCGTGCGGATCGAGCGCACCTCCCAGGGCGCTGAAGTCGGTGCGCATGGCCTTGATGAGCTCGCGGCTGGCGATCACTGCCCCGCCCAAGACATCGCCCGCTCCCGAGGCGTACTTGGTGAGGCTGTGCACGAACACGTCCACCTCGTAGCCGCCGTGCTGGTGAAAGCCCGCGAAGGTATTGTCCATAACCGTGAGCGCGCCGGCGGCGCGGGCGAGGCGCGTGAGCGCGGCGATATCGGCGATCTTGGTGACCGGATTGGTCGGGCTCTCGAAGAGCATCAGCCGCGTCGGTTGCGCGGCGAGCGCGCGTTCCACACCGGCGAGATCCTCGATCGACAACAGCGTATGCGCCACGCCGAAGCGGCCGAGCAGGCGGCGGATGAGGTAGCGCGTCGGGTTGTAGGTCTCGACGAAGCAGATGACGTGATCGTGCTGGCGGGTGAGCGCCAGCAGCGTCTGCGCGATCGCGCCGACACCCGAGGCGGTCACCAGGCACTCCTCGCGTCCCTGCAGCTCCGCCAGCAGCTGCTCGAGCTCGCGCGTCGTCGGGTTGGAGGTGCGCGAATAGTAGAACCCGGGCTGCTCGCCGCGCAGGTGCGCTTCGGTCTGCGCCAGCGTCGTGAACGCGAACTTGACCGTCTGGTAGATGGGAGCCACCAGCGGTCGGTTGCCGGGCGGCAGCTCCACCACCGGGGGATGGTTGACGCGCGTGGTCTTCTTCATGACGCGGTGCGCCTCACGGATCGAGGGTGAAGGGGTCGGCATCGAGGTGCGCGGGGAATCCGGCGCGAAACGCCGCCAGCGCCCCGCCATCGAGCACGGCGGTCAGCACCGCGGCGGTGGCGCCGCCCTCCGCGAGCGCGCCGCCGAGAAAGTCGACCACGGCGCTGTCGCCGGCGTACGCCACGCCGAGACCGTCGTTACCGACCCGGTTCACGCCGGCGACGTACGCCAGGTTCTCGATGGCGCGCGCGCGCAGCAGCTGTCGCCAGGCCTCGGCACGCGGCGCCGGCCAGTTGGCCACGTACACGAGCAGCTCGTAGTCGAGCTGCGGCCGCCGGCGGCTGAACACCGGGAATCGCAGGTCGTAGCACACCAGCGGGCACACCCGCCAGCCGCGCCACGGCACGCTCAAGGCGCCGCGCCCGGCGGTGAAGTGCTGGTGCTCGCGGCCCATGCGAAACAGGTGCCGCTTGTCGTAGCGGTGCAGCGTGCCATCGGGCTGCGCCCATAGCAGGCGGTTGTAGTAGCGCCCCTCTTCGACTGTGATGACGCTGCCGGCCACGGCCGCGTCCACGCTGCGCGCCTGGCGCAGCAGCCATTGCGTGGTCGGGCCGCCGGGCGGCTCGGCGATCGTTTCCACCTGCATGCTGAAGCCGGTGGTGAAGGTCTCCGGCAGCAGCACCAGGTCGGTGCGGCCCGCGAGCGGCAATAGCAGGCCCTCGAAGTGCGCGCGGTTCGCCGCGCCGTCGTGCCAGGCGAGCGGCTGTTGCAGCAGCGCAATGCGCAGCGGCGGCACGCTCACAGCCGCGCGGCGCCCGCGGCGAACGCGTTCAGCCGTGCGGCCGCCTCGTCGAGGGTACTGTCGCGCTTCGCCACGCACAGCCGTACGAACGGCAGGCGCTGCGGCTGCGCATAGAACGGCGACAGCGGGATCGTCGCCACGCGCGCCTCCGTCAGCAGCCGCTCGGCGAAGGCGAGGTCGTCGCCGTCGGCGAAGGCACTGAAGTCGAGCAGCTGGAAGTAGGTGCCCTGCGCCGGCGGCAGGCGAAAGCCGGAAGTCGCCAGTGCGCTGCGCAGGCGGTCGCGCTTGGCCTGGAAGAAGGCGGCCAGCCCCTCGCCGCAATCCGGGCGCTCCGCCAGGTAGGCGGCGATCGCGTGCTGCAGGGGATGCGAGACGCTGAAGGTATTGAACTGGTGCACTTTGCGCACCTCGCGAGTGAGCGCGGCCGGCGCCACGCAGTAGCCGACCCGCAGCCCGGTAGCGTGCAGCGTCTTGCCGAACGAGAACACCGCGATGCTGCGCGCGGCGAGCACCGGGTGCGCGAGCACCGAGGCGTGCCGCGCACCGTCGAAGACCACGTGCTCGTAAACCTCGTCGGACAGCACCAGCGTATCGTAGGCGGCGAGCGCCGCCGCGAGCGCGTCGAGGTCGCCGCGATCGGCGGCCGTGCAGGCCGGGTTGTGCGGACTGTTGAACAGCACCAGCCGGGTGCGCGGGCTGAGCACCGCGTGCAGGCGCTCCCAGTCGTAGCGGAATCCCGGCTGGGTGAGCGGCAGGCGCATGCAGCGCCCGCCGGCGAGCCGCACCGCCGGCTCGTAGGAGTCGTAGGCGGGATCGAAGACGATGACCTCGTCGCCCGGCCCCACCAGCGCCTGCACGGTCGAGTAGATCGCCTCGGTCGCCCCGAGGGTGACCGTGACTTCGCTCTCCGGGTCGACCGCGATTCCGTAGGAGGCGCGCAGCTTCGCGGCTACGCGCTCGCGCAGGGTCGGCAGACCCTCCATCGGAGCATACTGGTTGTGGCCGGCACGCATGGCCGCGGCCACCAGCTCGGTGAGCCGCGGGTCAATGTCGTAATCGGGAAAGCCCTGCCCGAGGTTGAGCGCATCGAGCTCGCGGGCGCGGCGCGACATGACGGTGAAGATCGTAGTGCCGACCTCGGGCAGCTTGCTCCTCACCGGCGCGCCCTGACGAGCTAGCCGGCGGCCGCCGCCAGCGCGGCGCCGATCACACCGGCCTGGCCGGCGAACTGCGCCGGGCGCAGCAGCGCCGGCGAGCGCAACAGCGGGGCGAACTCCGCGAAGCGTTCGCTGACGGCGCCGCCGAGGATGAACAGGTCCGGCCACAACAGCGCGTGCAGCCGCGCCAGATACTCGTTGACGCGCGCGCCCCAGGCGGGGAAGTCCAGGCCTTCCACGGTGCGCACGTGCGCCGAAGCCCACTTCTCCGCATCTCCGCCGTGCAGCTCGAGATGGCCGAGCTCGGTGTTGGGAAAGAGCCGGCCCGCGCAGAACAGCGCCGTGCCGATGCCGGTGCCGAGCGTCACCATGATGACCGTGCCATTGCAGTCGCGGCCCGCGCCGAAGCGCATCTCGGCGATCCCGGCCGCGTCGGCGTCGTTCAGCAACAGTGCCGGCCGGCCCAGTGCGCGCGCCGCGAGTGCCGCGCCGTCCGTGCCCAGCCAGGCGTGGTCGATGTTCGCCGCGGTGCGCACGATGCCCGCTGTGACGACGCTGGGGAGCGCAATGCCCACGGTACCGCTCGCGCCGGGCAGCCGGGCGGCAAGTCCGGCGATCACCGCCATCAGCGCCGGCGGCGGCGAGGGCTGCGGGGTTGGGGCGTGGATCAGCTCACCATGCAGGCGGCCGGCAGCCACCTCGACCAGGCCGGCCTTGACGGATGATCCGCCGACATCGATGCCCAGCACGAGCTGTGTCATGGCGTTAGCGCTCACAGGTTCGCGGCCGCGGCGAGCTGCAGGTCGCGCTCGCGCAGCTTCTGCCGGTGGCGCATCCACACGGTGGAGATGGCGATGCCGGTCGCCACCAGCAGCACCATGATGGTCGCGAGCGCATTGACGTCGGGCGTTACCCCGAAGCGTACCTTGGAGAAAATCACCATGGGCAGCGTGCTCGATCCGGGTCCGGCGACGAACTGGGTGATGACCAGATCATCCCACGACAGCGTGAAAGCCAACAGCCACCCGGAGGCGATGGCCGGCAGGATGAGCGGCAGCGTGATCGCGACGAACACCCGCGCCGGGCGCGCGCCGAGGTCCATGGCGGCCTCCTCGAGCGACTCGTCGAAGCCGGCCAGGCGCGATTGCACCACCACGGTCACGTACGCCATGCAGAAGGTGATATGCGCCAGCGTGATCGTCGCCGCTCCCACCCCGCGCGGCCAGCCGATCAGCTGCGCGGTCGCGACGAACAGCAGCAGCAGCGACAGCCCGGTGATCACCTCCGGCATGACGATCGGCGCGGTTATCATCCCGGCAAGCAGCAGCCGCCCGCGGAAGGCGCCGAAGCGCGCCAGCGCCGTGCCGGCCAGCGTGCCGAGCACCACCGCGGCGGTGGCGGAGATCAGCGCAATGCGGATCGAGAGCCAGGCGGCCGTCAGGATCTGCTCGTTGTGCGCCAGCGCCACGTACCACTTGAGGGTGGGCGAGCGCGCCGCGTCCCACACTGTGACCAGGCGCGAGTTGTTGAAGGAGAACACGATCATCGAGATGATCGGCACGTACAGGAACACCAGCCCGAGCACCAGCGCCACGCGTGTGAACAGGCCTCGCGACCTCATTTCGAGGTCTCCGGCTCGCGCCGCTCGATGCGCTGCAGCAGCAGGATCGGCACGATCAACACCAGCAGCACCAGGATCGCGACCGCGCTCGCCACCGGCCAATCGCGATTCTCGAAGAACTCGTCCGACAGCACCCGCCCGATCATCAGCTGATCGGTGCGGCCGAGCAGCGTCGGTATGACGTACTCGCCCACCGCCGGAATGAACACCAGCAGGCATCCGGCGGCGATGCCGGGTACCGACTGCGGCAGCGTGATGCGCCAGAACGCACGCCAGGGGCGCGCGCCGAGATCTTCCGCCGCTTCGAGCAGCGCCGCGTCGTGCTTCTCGAGATTGGCGTACAGCGGCAGGATCATGAACGGCAGGTACGAGTAGACGATGCCGATGTAGACCGCAAAATCGGTCTGCATCATGTGCAGCGGGTGACGGATCACGCCGAGGAACAGCAGCACGTTGTTGATGACTCCGTTGTTGTTCAACAGCCCGATCCAGGCGTACACGCGCAGCAGGAAGGACGTCCAGAACGGCAGCACGATCAGCATCAGCAGCAGCGGCCGCACGCTCGGGCCGGAGCGCGCGATCGCATAGGTCATCGGATAGCCGATCAGCAGACAACACAGTGTCGAGATCGCCGCCACCTGCAGCGAATAGAGGTAGGAGGCGATGTACAGCGGGTCGGTGAACAGAAACTGGTATGCCGACCAGTGCACCTGCAGGTGCGGCGAGCCGTGGCGCCAGGAGATGAGCGGGGTGTAGGGCGGGATCGCCAGGCGCACCTCGGAGAAGGAGATGCGGAACACGATGATGAACGGTATCAGGAACAGCACCAGCAGCCAGAGCGTGGGAATCCCCGCAACCAGCCGCCGACCCGATGCCTGAGAGAAGCGCACCGCGCGGTTCCGCTACTCGGTCAATACCACCGGGCTCGTCCCGTGCCAGGAGAGCCACACGGACTCCTCGCGCGCGATCGGCCGCTCGGCGCCACGCATGATGTTGGGGAGCGTCACGCGCAACATGCTGCCCGACTCGATGCGCACCAGGTAGATCGACATGTCGCCCATGTAGGCGATCTCCTTGACCGTGCCGCGCACCACGTTCTCGGCGCCGACCGGGTCCGGGGCGGTGAGTGGCTGGCGCGTGATATTGATCTTCTCGGGGCGGATCGCGGTCCACACCGTGGCGCCGCGCGCGCAACCCAGCGCGCGCTCGGCACGCACCGTGCAGCCGAGGTCGGCACAGCGGATGCGCAGGCCGCCGCTGCCGTTGTCGCTCACCTCGCCCGCGAACATGTTGACCGAGCCGATGAAATCGGCGACGAAGCGCGTGGCCGGGGACTCGTAGATGTCCGACGGCGTCCCCACCTGGGCGATGCGCCCGTGGTTCATGACTCCGAGGCGGGTGCCGAGCGTCATGGCCTCCTCCTGGTCGTGTGTGACCACGATGAAGGTGACGCCCAGGCTCTGCTGGATGTTGATGAGCTCGAACTGGGTGTGCTCGCGCAGCTTCTTGTCGAGCGCCGCGAGCGGCTCATCGAGCAGCAGGAGCTTGGGGCGCTTGACGAGCGCGCGCGCCAGCGCCACCCGCTGGCGCTGCCCGCCTGAGAGTTGATGCGGCTTACGCACCCCGAAGCCGGTCATCTTCACGATCTCGAGGATCTCGCCTACCTGGCGGCGGATCTCGTCGCGCCCCTTATGCTCCTGCTCGAGGCCGAACGCCACGTTCTTCTCCACCGTCATGTGGGGGAAGAGCGCGTACGACTGGAACATCATGTTCACGGGACGCTCGTAGGGCGGCACGGTGCTCAGGTCCTGCCCGTCGATCTGGATGCTGCCGGCGCTCGGTCGCTCGAAGCCCGCCAGCATCCGCAGCAGCGTCGTCTTACCCGACCCGGAGCCGCCCAGCAGGCAGAAGATCTCGCCGCGCCGGATGTCGAGGGACACGGAGTCGACCGCGGTGAATTCGCCGAACTTCTTCGTGACGTTGGCGATGCGCACGTAATGGGCGTCGGAGTCGGAGGCGGCGTTGGCCGCGGTGCCGCCGGTGGATGGCATCGGTGATGTGCTCACGTGGTAGACGTTACCTGCCAGTCTTGAACCGTGTCCACGCGCGCGTCAGCATGCGCTGGTACTCGGGTGGCCGCGGTCGCTCGGGAATCAGCCGTGCACGCACCGCGGTCGGCGGGTACACCCCCGGGTCACTCACCACCGCCGGATTCAGCGGCTGAATGCCCGGCAGGACGCTGTTCGCGTACTTGATGAGGTCGGAATTGCGCGCCGCGACGTCCGGGCGCAGCAGGAAATTGATGAACAGGTGGGCGTTGCGCACGTGGGGCGCATCCGCCGGGATCGCCAGCACGTCGTAGTTGGCGATCGCGCCCTCCCGCGGGATCGAGTAGGCGAGGTCCACGCCCTTGCCGGCCTCCCTGGCGCGGTCGTGCCCCTGCTTGACGTCGCCCGACCAGCCCATCGCGAGACAGATGTCGGCGTTGGCGAGGTTGTCGATGTAGCGCGAGGCGTCCACATGACGCACGTACGGACGGATCGACCTGAGCACCGCCTCCGCGGCCTGCAAGTCCGCGGGCGAGTTGCTGTTGGGATTCCTGCCGAGGAAGATCAGCACCGTGCCCACCACTTCCGACGGCGCATCCAGGATCGAAACGCCGCAATCCTGGAATTTCGACACCACCGCCGGGTCGAACAGCATGCGCCAGCTGTCGACCGGCGCGTCCGGCATGCGCTGGCGAATTTCCGCGGTGTTGTAACCCACCCCGGAAGTGATCCACATGTAGTCGACGCTGTACTGGTTGCCCGGGTCGTAGACCGAGGCGGCGCCGGCCACCTGCGGGTCGACGTTGCTGAGGTTCGGCAGCAGCGCCTTGTCGAGCTTGCGGTAGATATCGGCCTGGATCTGGCGCTCGAGGAACGCACCCGAGGGCACTACGATGTCGTAGTTGGTGTGCCCGGTGAGCAGCTTGGTCTCGAGGATCTCGTTCGAGTCGAACACGTCGTAGTTGACGTGGATGCCGTACTCCTTCTCGAAGTCGGCGATCACCGTGGGCTGGATGTAGTCGGACCAGTTGTAGACGTTGAGAATCTTCTCGGACTCGGATGCCGGGTTGCTGCCGTGCGCCCCCGATCCGGAACACCCCGGACAGGCGGCCAGCAGCAGCGCTACGGCGCTGCCTGCAAACAGGAATCGGGGAACGTTGGTCACGGACTCTTATATATATCCCGCGAATCCACGGGCCGTGTGACTAGACGTTCAGCAGCAGGTGCTCGCGCTCCCAGGAGCTGATCACCTGCAGGAACACTTCGTACTCGGCCTCCTTGACGATGGTGAACGCCTCGATGAACGCCTCGCCGAGCAGCTTCACCAGCGGCTCGCAGGCGCGCAGCTCGCGCAGCGCCTCATCGAGCGAGCGCGGCAGGCCGAACGGCAGATCATGCGCGCTGCCGACGATCGGGTCCGACGGCTGCGCGCCTTCCATCATGCCGAGGTAGCCGCAGGCGAGCGAGGCGGCGATGGCGATGTAGGGGTTGGCATCCGCGCCGCCGACGCGATTCTCCACGCGGCGCGCCTGCGCATCCGACATCGGTACGCGCAGGCCGGCGGTGCGGTTGTCATACCCCCAGTGCACGTTGATCGGCGCCGACAGGTAGCGTGTCAGGCGCCGGTAGGAATTGACGTTGGCGCAGAATAGCGCCATTGCCGCCGGCAGGTACTTCTGCAGCCCGCCGATGTGCGCGAAGAACAGCGCCGAGGGCGTGCCGTCGGGGTTGCTGAAGATGTTCTTGCGCGTCTTCACGTCCACCACGCTCTGGTGGATGTGCATGGCGCTGCCGGGCTCCTTGGCGTGCGGCTTCGCCATGAAGGTGGCGTACATCTTGTGGCGCAGGGCCGCCTCGCGCGCCGTGCGCTTGAACAGGAACGCCTGGTCGGCCAGGTCCATCGGCGGACCGTGGATCAGGTTGATCTCCATCTGTGCCGGACCGTCCTCGTGGATCAGAGTATCGATCTCGATGTCCTGGTCCTCGCAGAACTGGTAAATGTCGTCGAACAGCGGATCGAACTCGTTCACGGCGGCGATGCTGTAGGACTGGCGCCCGGGCTCGGCGCGCCCCGAGCGACCCACCGGCGGCTTGAGCGGGTAGTCGGCGTCCTTGTTCTGCTCGACGAGGTAGAACTCCAGCTCCGGCGCCACTACCGGCTCCCAGCCGCGCTGCGCGTACAGCTCGAGGATGTTGCGCAGCACGTGGCGCGGCGCCATGGTCACGCGGCGGCCGTCGGAGTAGAAGCAGTCGTGGATCACCTGCGCGGTGGGCTCGGCCGCCCACGGTACGCGCCGCACCGTCTTCGGGTCGGCCTTGAGAACGATGTCGATCTCCGCCGGGCTCATGGCGTCGCCGGTCTCGGGCGGATAGTCGCCGGTCACCGTCTGCAGGAACACGCTCTCGGGCAGGCGCATGCCGCCGTCCTCGGCGAATTTCTCCGCCGGCATGATCTTGCCGCGCGCGATCCCGGCCATGTCCGGAATGATGGCCTCCACCTCGGAGATGCCGTGATCGCGGAAGAATTGCCGGATCTCACTCACCATGGGAACAACCTTTCATCTCGAGCGCGCGCGCTCGCGGCTGGCGGCGCCGAACGCCGCGAACAAGGCGCGCGAAAACGGATTGCTCATCACCTGCCACTCCGGATGCCACTGCACCGCCAGCGCGAAGCTGGCCGCGGCGCGCACCCGGAACGCCTCGACCACCCCATCGGGCGCGCGCGCCTCCACCGCCAGCGCGGCACCTAAGCGGTCGATGCCCTGGTTGTGCAGTGAATTCACGCGGATACGATCGCCGGCGGCCAGCCCGCGCAGCACCCCGCCCGGCTCGAGCGTCACGTCGTGCGCCGGCCCGTACTGCACCTCGAGCGGCTGCGACTCGTCGTCGCGATGGTCGAGGTGTCCGGGAACCTCGTGCAGCTTCTGGTGCAGGGTGCCGCCGTAAGCCACGTTCATTTCCTGGAAGCCGCGGCAGATGCCGAACACCGGCACCGCCAGGCTCACCGCCTTGCGGATCAGCGGCAGCGTGGTGGCATCGCGCGCCGGATCGTGCAGCGTCCCCGGCGCGCTCGCTGCGCCCTGGTAGTGCTGCGGCTCGACGTTCGAGGGGCTGCCGGTGAACAGCAGCCCGTCGAGCCGCTGCAGCAGTTCGTCGAAGCCGAGCTCCTCGGCCAGCGCGGGGATCAGCAGCGGTGCTGCGTCCGCGGCCTCGAGCACGGCGCGGGCATACTTCTCCCCAACCATGTGAAAGGGGTGTGCGCCGACCATGCGCCGGTCGGCGGGAATCCCGATGAGTGGACGAACCGGTGCCATGGGGTCAGTGGCCGAGGCGCTGTCTAGTATATTAAACAGGCGTCCCGGCAGAATCTCCGGACTTCGGGGCCTATTAGACCACAGGTCGCAGGCGGAAGCCTCAGCTTGCGCAGGCGGCACAACTGCGGTAGAGGCTTGACAAGGGCCTGTTAGCGTCACTGCGCAGCGTGCCTTGCGGCGGCGCGAATTTGCTCCGCTACCGGTCGGCTCGCTATCCTGCGCGCCTCCCGCGACCCCAGTCGTTACGAATATCCTAAACACCGAAGCGAGATCTCAGGCTCGAGCCATGCCCGTTCCGGGTTACATCAACTCGTACTACGCAGCCACCGCGCACCCCGGCGCGCCGTGGCCGGCGCTCGCCGGCAGTGTCGACTGCGACGTGTGCGTGGTCGGCGGCGGCATCGCCGGCTGCTCGACGGCGCTGCACCTGGCGCAGCAGGGCTTGTCGGTCGTGCTGCTCGAGCAACAGCGCATCGGCTGGGGCGCCTCCGGACGCAGCGGCGGGCAGGCGCTGTTCGGGGTGGCCGCCGGACAGGGCAAGCTCGAGCGGCTGATCGGTGCGGCCGGGGCCCGCGCGGTGTGGGACGTGTCGGTGGAGGCACTCGACCTCCTGCGCAGCCTGATCGCGCGCTTCGCCATCGATTGCGACTGGGTGAGCGGCTACCTGCTGACCGCGGTCAAGCCGCGCCAGCAGCGCGAGCTGCGCGAGGAGGTGCGCGAGCTGCACGAGCGCTACGGCTATCGCAGCGTACGCTACCTCGAGCACGCGGAGCTGCGCGAGACGCTCGCCACCAGCCGCTACCTCGGCGGCCTGTACGACACCAACAGCGGGCATCTGCACCCGCTCAACTACACCCTCGGCCTGGCGCGCGCCGCCGCGCAGCTCGGCGTGCGCATCTTCGAGGGCAGCCGCGCCACCGATTACAGCGTCGCCGGCAACTCCCAGGTGCGCGTGCTTACCGGCGCCGGTGAGGTGCGCGCGCGCTACCTGGTGTTATGCGGCAACGTCTACCTCGGGGCGACCGCCCCGGCGCTCGCCGCCAAGATCATGGGCGTGGCGACGTACATCGTCGCGACCGAACCGCTGGGCGCTGCACGCGCGCGGCAACTCATCGCCAACAACGCCGCGGTATGCGACACCAACTGGGTGCTGGATTATTTCCGGCGCTCGGCCGATGAGCGGCTGCTGTTCGGCGGTCGCGTCAACTACTCGGGCCTGCGCTCCTTCGATGCGCCCGGCGCGACGCGTGCGCGCATGCTGCGGGTGTTTCCGCAGCTCGCCGACGTGCGCATCGAATACGCCTGGGGGGGCGAGGTGGACATTACGCTCAACCGCGCCCCGCACTTCGGGCGGCTGGCGCCCAACGTGTATTTCCTGCAGGGCTTCTCCGGTCACGGCATCGCCCTCACCGGCATCGCCGGCAAGCTGGTGGCCGAGGCCATCGGCGGCACCGCGGCGCGCTTCGACGTGTTCGCCCGCATCCCGCATGCCAACTTCCCGGGCGGGGCGGCGTTGCGCCGTCCGGCGCTGGTGCTGGCGATGCTGTGGTACCGGATCAGGGATCTGCTGTGAGGACGCCGCCGGCAGGCGCGCGGCGCCGCGGGAGGCCGACATGCCACGGCTGCTGCTCTACCGGCAGCTGATCACGCTGCTGTGGCTGGCGTGGGCGCTCTACTGGATCGTCTCGGCCGCCAACAGCAAGACCACCCGGCGCCGCGAGTCGCTCGGCTCGCGCCTCGCGCACATCCTGCCGCTGGTCCTCGGGGGCGTGCTGCTCGCCGGAAACGCGATCCCGTGGCGCGGGCTGCACGACCGGCTGTGGCCCCGCTCACTCACCGCCTACTGGATCGGCGTCGCGCTGCTGGTCACCGGGCTCGCCTTCACTGTGTGGGCGCGCGTGCACCTCGGCAGGAACTGGAGCGGCTCGGTCACGGTCAAAGAAGGCCACGAGCTGATCCGCACGGGTCCCTACCGTTACGTGCGCCATCCGATCTACACCGGGCTGCTCGCCGCGCTGCTGGGCAGCGCCATCGCCTCGGGCACGGTGCGCGCCGTGCTCGGTCTGCTCATCATCGCGGCCGCACTGTTGCGCAAGCTGCGCGTCGAGGAGCGCTTCATGCGCGAGACTTTCCCCGGCGAGTACCAGCGCTACAGCGAACAGACCCCGGCGCTCATCCCGTTCACAAAATTTCCGCGATCTGCACCGCGTTGAGCGCGGCGCCCTTGAGCAGCTGGTCGCCGGCGACGAACAGCGAGATCGAGCGCCCGCTCGGATCGCTGACGTCCTGGCGGATGCGGCCGACGAGGATCGCGTCCTGGCCGGAGGCATCGATCGGCATGGGGAAGTAGTTGCGCTCGGCGTCATCGACCAGCTTCACGCCCGCGGCGCCCGCGAGCCGCTCGCGCACCTCGGCCGGGGTAATGGGCCGCTCGCACTCGAAGCTGATCGCCACCGAGTGCGCGCGCAGCACCGGCACGCGCACGCAGGTCGCCGACACGCGGATGGCGGGATCGCCAAAGATCTTGCGCGTCTCCTGCATGACCTTGGTCTCTTCCTCGTTGTAGCCGCTCGCCGGATCGATGCGGGTGTTGTGGCTGAAGAGGTTAAAGGCGTAAGGGTGCGGCAGCACGCGCGGCGCGTACTCACGGCCCTCGAGGTACGCGCGCGTCGACTCGCGCAGCTCCTGCATCGCCGCGGCGCCGGCACCCGAGGCGGACTGGTAGGTGGCGAGCATGAGGCGCACGATGCGGTTGACGCGGTGCACCGGCCACAGCGGCGTGATCGAGATGATCGCGCAGCAGTTGGGATTGGCGATGATGCCGCGGTGCGTGCGCACGGTGTGCGCATTGATTTCCGGGACGACCAGCGGCACCCCGGCATCCATGCGGAACGCCGAGGAATTGTCGATCACCGTGGCGCCGGCGCGCACCGCGAGTGGCGCGAAGCGCCGCGAGGTCGCGCCCCCGGCGGAGAACAGTGCGAGGTCGACCCCGGCGAAGCTGTCCTCGCCGAGCTCGCGCACGCTGAGCGCGCGGCCGCGAAACTCGAGCGTCTTGCCCGCCGAGCGCGCCGATGCGAACAGCCGCAACTCGGTGAGCGGGAAGGCCCGCTGCTCCAGGCAACGAATCAGCTCGACGCCCACGGCGCCGGTGGCGCCGACGATCGCCACGACCGGCGCCGAAGCTGCAGCACGCTCTGACATGCGCTTGATTCTCGGGCGGCCGTGCCAGGCTGTAAAGGCGGCGCTGACAGTGCCGCGGGATGTGGCACTATCGCGGCACGCCGCTCGAGGGTAAGCCGGCCGTTTCTGTGACGAGGTTCACCCCGCGGGCGGTACGGCCGAACCTATGCTAGTTGTCTCTTAGGAGGTCCTGTGCCGCGTTGGCGGGCGAGCCGTGCATTCCTGACCCACAGCGCAGCGCTCGCCGCGCTGCTCGCCGCCCTCGCCTGCGTGAGCACCACGCTGCGCGCCCAGGAGGTCTACAAGTCCGTCGACGCCGATGGCCACGTGGTCTATTCCGACCGCGGCACCACCAAGACTGCTCCCAAGACCAGCGTGCACGTCGAACAGGCGGACCCGGCCGAAGCCGCCCGGCTCGCCAAGGAACAGCAGCTGCTGCAGGCCGAGGACCTCGAGCGCACCAAGCGGCAGGCCGCCGACGACAAGGCGCGGACCACGGCTGAGAAGAAGAAGGAGGACACGTGCAGGAACGCCCGCAATCAGTACAACCGCATGATGGATGCGCGGCGGCTGACGACGACTGACAGCGCCGGCAACCGGGTCTACTACAGCGACGATCAGGCGGATGCCCTGCGCGACCAGGCGCACAAGGCGATGGTCGCCGCCTGCGGCAGCTGAGGCCACCGCCGGCGCCAGCGCGTCGCGAACACCAGCGCGTGCGCCCGAGCCTGCTCACAACCTGCGGGGTAATCGTGCCGGCGCTGCTCGCGCTGATACTGCCGGTCGCCGCAGCGCTGGCACAGACCGCCTACCGGCATCGCGACGCCAATGGGCAATGGGTGTTCACGGACCAGGCGGCCGGTACCGCCGCTCCCGCTGACGATTCGATCAGCCTGACCCGCGAGCCCGGGGCGGTGCAGATTTCCGTCGAGCGCACCGACAGCGGTAACGAGACGCGGCTGGTCGCCAGCAGCAACTGCCTGTGCGTCGTCACCGTGCAGGTGTCGATCGAGCAATCCGACATCGCGCGGATTGCGGTGGGAGCCAGCTACCAGGTCACGCTGCAGCCGGGTGATCACCAGACGGTGGTGCAGGGGCGCCGCACCAGCGACACCAACGATCGGCTGCAGTTCACCTGGAAGGCCGCGCTCGGTTCCCCGCAGGCGGTGCATAGTCCGCCGCGCCCGTACCGTGCGCCGTTCGCCGTCGGCGCGACCTTCACGGTCAGCCAGGCGTATCCGGTGCGCATCACTCACGTCACGCCCGACAGCCAGTACGCGGTCGATTTCGGGCTGCCGGACGGCACACCGGTATATGCGGCGCGCGCGGGCACCGTGATCAACGTGCATCACGACTCCTTCCGTGGCGCCGCGCAGGTGGCGATGCTGGATCAGGCCAACGTCATTGAGATCCTGCATGACGACGGCACGATCGCCGTCTATGCGCATCTGCAGTGGGATGCGATCCGCGTGCGCATCGGGCAGCACGTGGCGCGCGGCGAATACATCGCCAACTCCGGCAACACCGGCTTCACCACCGGCCCGCACCTGCACTTTGCGGTGTGGCGCAATACCGGCACAGCCGACGTGTCGATCCCGGTCGAGTTCGAAGGCAGCGGCGCAGTTGGCGTGACGGCCGTGACCGGCACGCCGCTGACGGCGTACTAGCTGCAGCTGCGCGCATCCGCGCGGCGCGCGGCCGCGCAGCGCGTAGCGCGTGCCATCACGGCAGCACCGCCCCCTGTCCGGCTCAGCCGAGCGGTCTGACCTCATAACATCTGTGGATCTTCGGGTTGCGCTCGAAGTCCTGCGGCAGCGTGGCAGCCGACACATCGCGGATGTCGTAGCGCTCGCTCAGGCGCGGCTCGAGGCGAAAGCGCTGCGCGTTGGTGGAGAAGACGATCAGTCCGCCGGCCGAGAGCAGCCGCGCGCACGCGTCGATGAGCTCCGCATGATCGCGGCCGACATCGAGTACTCCCTCCATGCGCTTGGAATTGGAGAAGGTCGGCGGATCGAGGTATATGAGGTCGAAGCGTTCGGCGGCGCTCGCCGCCTCCTGCAGCCACACGCGGCAATCGGCCTGCAGGGTGCGGTGCGCAGCGCCCTGCAGGCCGTTGAGCGCCAGGTTGCGCTGCGCCCATTCCAGGTAAGTGCGCGACAGGTCCACGCTCAGTGAGGCGAGCGCGCCGCCCGCCGCGGCGTACACCGTGGCGCTGCCGGTGTAGGCGAACAGATTGAGAAAGCGCTTGCCGGCGGCACGCTCGCGCAGCCGGGCGCGGGTGATGCGCTGATCGAGGAACAGCCCGGTGTCGAGATACTCATCGAGGTTCACCAGGAACTTCAGATCGCCCTCGGCCACCGGCAGGAAATGGCCCTGCCGGTCCTCACGGTCGTACTGCTCGCCGCGGCGCGTACGCCGCCGCGTGCGCACGCGGATGCAGTCCGGGTCCGCTCCCGCAACTTCCGGCAGCACCGCGAGCACCTCGCCGCGGCGCTGCCGCACGGCATCGAGCGGAATCTCGGCCGGCGCGGCGTACTCCTGCACGTACAGCCAGGTGGCGGCGGGCTCGAGCACCTGGTAGCGGTCGATGGCGAACGCGTACTCGGGCATGTCCGCATCGTAGAGGCGATAGCAGCTGACGCCCGTGCGCTGCGCCCAGCCGCGCAGTCGCTTCAGGTTCTTGGCGAGGCGGTTCGCGAACATCTGCGCACCCGGCGTCTGCCGCAGCTGCGCGGTGCCCTTGCCGAGCCGGCCGCCTTCGCGCTCGCTCTCGGGCGACACCTTGATGCGCAGCAGCCGGCACTCGATGCGGCCGTTCCACACCGCGTGCGTGCGCCACGCGCGCAGACCGAGCTGCCTGCCGAGCTCCGGCGCCCCGGTCAACACCGCCGCCTCCCACCCCTGGAAGCGATCGCGCAGCAGCGCACCGAGCTCGTGGTGCAGCGCGCCCACGACGGCACGGTCCTCGAGCCGTACGCCGTACGGCGGATTGGTGCACAGCAGGCCCGGTCCGCCGGCAAATTCCGGCGGCGGCGCGGCGCTGGCGAGCGGCGCGACGGCGAACTGCAGCCGCTGCGCGAGCCCGGCGCGCACGGCGTTGGCACGGGCGGCGGCGATGGCGTCGGCGCTGCGATCGCTGCCGTGCACCTGCAACGGGCGCGCCTCGCCGTGGCGCGCACGCTGCAGCGCTTCGCCGCGCAGCCGCGCCCACAGCGCGGCGTCGTGGCCGCGCCAGCCGAGGAATCCGAAGTACTCGCGCGTCAGAGCCGGCGCACGGTCGGCGGCGATCAGCGCTGCCTCGATACACAAGGTGCCCGAGCCGCACAGCGGATCGAGGAACGCCGCCGCCGCGCCGGCGAGCGCCTCCCAGCCCGAGCGCAGCAGCACGCCGGCGGCGACGTTCTCCTTGAGCGGCGCCTCCCCGGCTGCGCCACGATAGCCGCGGCGATGCAGGCTGTCGCCGGACAGATCGATGGCGAGCGTGATCGCGCTGCCGTGCGCGTGAGCATGCACGCGCACGTCGGGCCGCTCGGGGGCGATGTCCGGGCGGGCGCCGGTCGCTGCGCGCAGCGCGTCCACGATGCCGTCCTTGAGTTTCAGCGCACCGAAATGCGTGTGCGTGATGGCAGGATGGCGGCCGCTGAATTCGCACGCCAGCGTGGCGCCCGGCGCCAGGTGCGCGCTCCAGTCAATGGCGCACACGGCGGCATGAAACTCTTCGGCATCGCGCGCCTCGAAGCGGGCGACCTCCAGGAACACACGGCTGGCGATCCGCGACCACAGGCAGGCGCGGTAGGCGCATTCGAGCACACCGGTGAAGGCGACACCGTTCGAGCGCTCACGCACCTGCTCCGCACCACAGGCAGTGACCTCGCGGGCCAGCAGGTCCGCAAAGCCGCGCGGCGCGCTGGCGAGGAAGGTGGCGACAGCCGCGCTCACGCGCGGCGGCAGGTCGCGGCGGCGCGCGGCCGGGTGGAACTTACGCGCTGTCCTACGACAGGTCGATCCACGTCGTCTTGAGCTCGGTGTACTTCTCCAGCGCGTGCAGCGACTTGTCACGGCCGATGCCGGACTGCTTGAAGCCGCCGAACGGCACCGTCAGGTCATCCGCATCGTAGCAGTTGACGTACACCGTGCCGGCGCGCAGCGCGCGCGCGACGCGGTGCGCGGTGGTGATATCGCGGGTCCACACCGCCGCGGCGAGGCCGTAGATCACGTCGTTGGCGATCTCCACCGCCTCGTCCACCGTCTTGAAGGTGATGGCGGACAGCACCGGTCCGAAGATCTCCTCGCGCGCGATGGTCATCGCCGGCTTGACGCCCTCGAACACGGTCGGCTCGATGAAGTAGCCGCCGCTGTCCTCGCGCACGCGCCGGCCGCCGAGGCGGATGTGGGCGCCGTCGTTGCGGCCGGAGTCGATGTAGCCGAGCACGCGCTTCATCTGCGTCTCGTCGACGATGGCGCCGGTCCGCGTGGCCGGATCGAGCGGATCGCCGGGCTGCAGCGTGCGGGCGATCGCCTGCACCTTCTCGAGCACCGCCTCGCGGATACCCTCCTGCAGCAGCAGCCGCGAGCCCGCGGAGCACATCTCGCCCTGGTTGAAGAAGATCGCGAAGGCGGCAGCGGTCGCGACCTTGTCCAGGTCGGGATAATCCGCCAGCACGATGTTGGGCGACTTGCCGCCGCACTCGAGCGACACGCGCTTGAGGTTGGACTGGCCGGCGTACTGCATGATGGCGCGCCCGGTGGCGGTGGAACCGGTGAACGCCACGCAATCGACGTCCATGTGCTGCGCCAGCGCCTTGCCGGCGCTCTGCCCGAGCCCGGGCACGACGTTCAGCACGCCGGGCGGCAGCCCGGCCACGACCGCGAGCTCGGCGACCTTGAGCGCTGTGAGCGGCGACTTCTCCGAGGGCTTGAGCACCAGGGAATTGCCGCTGGCGAGAATGGGGCCCATCTTCCAGGCCGCCATCAGCAGCGGGAAATTCCACGGCACGATGGCGCCGACTACCCCGAGCGGCTCGCGCGTGATGAGCGCCAGTGCTTCGCGCGGCGTGGGCGCGACCTGGTCGTACACCTTGTCGATCGCTTCCGCGTACCACTGGATGCAGCGTGCCGCGCCCGGGATGTCGATCTTCAGGCTGTCGGCGATGGGCTTGCCCATGTCGAGCGTCTCGAGCAGCGCCAGCTCCTCGGCGTGCTCGAGGATCGTCGCGGCGAACCGCAGCAGCACTTTCTTGCGCTTGGCGGGCGCGAGGTTCGCCCACACGCCCTTGCGGAACGCGGCGCGCGCAGAGGTGACGGCGCGGTCGATGTCTTCCTGGTCGCCGGCGGCGACGCGCGCCAGGAGCTTGCCGGTGGCCGGGTTGATGCAATCGAATGTGGCGCCCGAGGCCGCATCGCGATAGCGCCCGTCGATGAAGGCCTGGGTGCGGAACTCGAGGGTACGGGCACGATCGTGCCAGGAGATGGATTCGGCTTTGGCGTTCATGGCTGGTGCGGAGCTAAAAGGTCGGTGGCGTGCAGGCGCTGATGATCTCACACGGCTCACGTCCCACGTTGCGAAAGCGGTGCGGGAGCTGGTTGGCGAAATAATAGGCCTCGCCGGGCGTCAGTACGCGCGTGGCCCCGCCCACGGTGAGCTCGATGCGTCCGCGGATCACCACTCCGGCTTCCTCGCCGCGATGCGCGAGCATCTCATCGCCGGTGGCGGCGCCCGCGGCATAGCGCTCGTGCAGCAGCGTCAGCTGCCTCCCCGGCCGCTGCGCGGCCACCAGCCGCAGCGAGACCTGCGCGTTGCCGAGCTCCACGAGCTCCTCGGCGCGAAAGAACGCCTGCGGCGCGGCGCTCAGATCGAGCGTGAAGAACTCCGCGAGCGACATGGGAACCCCGTCCAGCACCTTCTTGAGCGAGCTCACCGAGGGACTCACGCGGTTCTGCTCGATGAGGGAGATCAGCCCGTTGGTGACGCCCGCGCGCCGCGCGAGCTCGCGCTGGGACAGGCTGAACGTGGTGCGCACGCTGCGCAGGCGGGCGCCGACGTCGATGCTCATATTGTTTAGTATCTTAGACAATGAGCCAAGAAATATCGCTCTGGTGGCTTCAAATGTCCACTTTCCTTATCGCATCGGCGGATCTGCGCCACGGCTTCTTCGCGCGCAGCGCTGTCCGCGCGCGGTGAGCTCAAGCGCTCAGCGCGCACGCCACCCTCGCGGCGCACCGGCGCCACTACGGAGCCGCGCAGCGCTTGCGCACCGCGCGGTAGCTCTTGGATCAGCGGGCGTGCGGCTGCTGGCGGGCGCGGCGGATGCGTGTCAACACCATCCACGCCAGCACCGCGACCACGATGGCGCTGCCGACCATCATCTCCATCTCGGACAGGGGGAACGCGTGGCTGCGCGAGGCAGCGACGGTAATGGTCACCACGGGACACCTCCCAGGCAAACAGGACTCCGACACACCGCGGCACGATCGCACCGTGGCAGCGCGTACGGAAAGCACGCCGTCGCGAATCTGCGACGGGCGTCTTGCTGAAGCTAAGTTATGTCAGGCGCCGCGGCGCGCGGCGCGACGGTCAGATTTTCGAGGTCCGCGCCTCGAAGATGGCGTAGATCTTGGCGCAGTCCTCGACGACCTCCCAGGTGCCGTTGAAGCCCGCGGGCACCACAAACGCATCGCCCGCGCCGAAGCTGCTGCGCTCGCCGCTCGCGCTCTCGATGATCACGCGGCCGGCGGTCATGACGCACAGCTCGTTCTCGGTATAACGCACGCGCCATTTGCCGCGCGTCGCCGACCAGCGCCCGGCAAAGAACTGCTGGGTACCCTCGCTGAAGAAGTTGCGCACCGTGAGCTGCGGGGAGCCTGCGATCAGTCGCTCGGCCGGCGGCTCGGACACCTCGGCCTCGACCTGTCCGTCGAGGCGAACGATGGGGGGGCTCATGGCGCTGCCGCACAGGTGCTCATGCCAGGAAATTCTAGCGCGAAGGCGCGCCGCGTATCTGCCTTCCCGCGGCGCGCCCGCCCGCCATGCGTGCCGCTCAGTCACGCTGCGCCACCTCGCCTGCGCCGGGCAGCTGCAGGCGCACGCTCACGCGGCGGTCGAAGGCATAGCCGTCGAGGTCGCCGGCAGCGCTGCTCGATGCGCCGCGGCCGTGCGCCTCCACGACGATGCGCTCACGCGCCATGCCGGCGAGCGCCAGTACGTCGGCGACGCTCTGCGCGCGGCGCAGCGACAGCGCATCGTTCCAGGCGTCCGAGCCGCGCGGATCGGCGTAGCCGGCCACCTGCAGCTGCGCCCCGGGGATGGAGGCGGCGAGCGCCCCGAGCTTCAGCAACGGCGTCATGGCCTGCGCGCTGACCGCCGCGTCATCGGTACGGAAGCCGACGTCGACGCCGAGCTCATCGGCGCTCTGCAGCGTGCGATCGAGCTGCGCGCCGCGCGCGCGCGCCGCGGACAGCGATTCATCGAGCTGCGCGAGGCTCGTGGTGAGCCGGGTGCGCTCCGCTTCGCTCTGGCCGAGGTCCTGCGCCAGTGCCGCCCTGGCCTGCGCCTGGCGGTAGTAGCGGTCGCCGATCACGGCGCCGACCCCGGCGCCGATCACCGCGCCCACCGGCCCCGCGACCACCGCGCCGAGCGCGAGCCCGGCTACGGCGCCGCCATCGGCCTGCTTTGACCCCTGGCCGCGATCGTCGCTGGCGGCGGCGCCCTGCGCCGGCAACGCCGCCGCGAACACCAGCGCCACTGCGGTCGCGCGAATTCCCCCCGTCAGTACGTTCATGGCATGTGCTCCTCGTGATTGACCGGTTTCCGGTACGGCTACCATTGCAACGCCGTGCGCGGCTCGCGCAGTGACGCAAAAGCGCCGGCGCGGCGATGATTTGTGGCGGAACATGGCAGCCACGGGGGATCGCATATACTCACCGCCCGAAGCTCGCTAGCGCGGGAGTTCTCATGTCGGAGCACAAAGAGGCGCGCGCCAGGCGCGCGGCGCGGGTGTTGTTCGCCGCGCTGACGGGCATCGCCTGCAGCGCGGCGGCGCTCGCACCGGCGACCGCTGCCGCGGCGGCGGTCGGCTCTGCCCGCGAGGCGCGCGCCGACGACCACGGCATCCTGCGCGCGACGCTTGCCAACGGACTGCGCGTGGTAATCGTGCGCAACACGCTCGCCCCGGTGGTGGCGACCTCGATCAACTACCTGGCCGGCTCGGACGAGGCGCCGGCCGGCTTCCCGGGTACCGCGCACGCCGAGGAGCACATGATGTTCCGCGGCAGCCCCGGGCTCAGCGCCGATCAGCTCGCCGATATCGGCAGCATCGTCGGCGGGGATTTCAATGCCAACACGCGCGAAGGTCTCACCCAGTTCCTGTTCACGGTGCCGGCGGAGGATCTCGACGTGGCGCTGCACATCGAGGCGCTGCGCATGCGCGCGGTGCTCGACACGCCGCGCGGCTGGCGTGAGGAGCGCGGCGCCATCGAGCAGGAGGTGGCGCAGGACCTGTCGGAGCCCTCATACATCCTCTACCAGAAGCTGCGTGCGCGCATGTTCGCGGGCACTCCCTACGAGCACGATGCGCTCGGCACGCGGCCTTCGTTCGACAAGACCACCGCCGCCATGCTGAAGGGCTTCCACGACACCTGGTATGCACCCAACAACGCGATCCTGGTGATCGCGGGCGACGTCGAGCCGGCGGCGGCCCTCACCCAGGTGCGGCTGCTGTTCGGCGATATCGCGGCGCGCCGGCTGCCGTCCAAGCCGACGGTGCGCCTGCGGCCGGTGCAGCCTACCTCCTTCAGCGTCGCCACCGACCGGCCGAGCGGCACGCTCATGATCGCGATGCGCACGCCGGGACCGGGCTCGGCGGATTTCGCCGCGCTCGAAGTGCTCGCCGACGTGCTGAGCAGCCCGCGCTTCGATCTCTACGGCCTCGTGCCCCAGGGCAAGGCGACCGCCGCCGAGTTCGCCCTCGACCCGCTGCCGCAGGCGGGCCTCGCGTACGCGGCGCTCTCCTTCACCACCGGCGACGATGCGCAGCAGCTCGAGCGCGAGGTGCGCGCGATCCTCGCCCGCGTGGCACGCGACGGCGTTCCGGCGGAGCTGGTGGACGCCGCCAAGCTGCAGGAGCGCAGCGCCGCGCAGTTTCAGCGCAACTCCATCCCCGAGCTCGCCTCCGTCTGGTCGGACGCGCTGGCTCTCTACGGACTGTCCTCGCCCGACGAGGACCTCGAGCGCATCGAGCGCGTGAGCGTTGCCGACGTCGACCGCGTGGCGCGCAAGTACCTCGATCTCGGGCACGCCGTGACCGGAGTGATGCAGCCGCGCGGCTCGGGCGCGCCGGTGGCCGCGCACGGCGGGTTCGGCGGACAGGAGGCGATCTCCCTCGGTGAAGCTCACCCGACGGCACTGCCGCCCTGGGCCGAGAAGGCGCTGCAGCGCCTGGAAGTGCCGGCGTCCATGCTGCACCCGAGCGTGAGCACGCTGCCCAACGGCCTGCTGCTGATCGTGCAGCCGGAGGACGTGAGCGACACGGTGAGTGTGTACGGCCACATCCGCAACCGACCGGAGACCGAAGAGCGGGCGGGCGAGGAAGGCGTGGCGCAGGTGCTCGAGCGGCTGCTGACGCACGGCAGCGAGCGGCTCGATCGCGTGGCGTTCCAGCAGGCGCTGGATGCGCTCGGCGCGCGCGAGCATGCCGGTACGGATTTCTCCGTGCAGGCGCTCGCGGAACAGTTCGACCGCGCGGTGGAGCTGCTCGCCGACAACGAGCTGCACCCGGCGCTGCCGGACGCAGCACTGGCGGTGATCCGCGAGCAGGTGGCGCACGGCGTCGCGGCCCGCAACGCCAGCCCCGGATTCCTCATGCAGCGCTCGCTGCGCGGGGCGCTCTACCCGCCCGAGGATCCGAGCCTGCGCATGTCGACCCCGGAGACGGTGCGCGCGCTCACCCCGGCCGCGGTGCGCGGCTATTACACGACCGTGTTTCGCCCCGACCTGACCGCCGTGGTGGTGATCGGTAAGGTCGATGCGCAGCAGGCGCGCACCACGATCGCCAAGTACTTCGGCGCGTGGAGCGCGAGCGGACCGCCGCCGCCCATCGATCTGCCGCCGGTAGCCGCCAACACCGCGCGCAGCGTCGCGGTCCCGGATGCGAGTCGCGTGCAGGATCGCGTGGTGCTCGCACAGAACCTGGCGCTGACGCGCGCCGATGCGGACTACTACCCGCTGCAGCTGGGCAATGCCGTGCTCGGCGGCAGCTTCTATGCCACGCGTCTCAGCATCGATCTGCGCAAGAATTCCGGGCTGGTGTACAGCGTAAACTCGGTGCTGCAGGCGGGACGGACGCGCAGCGTCTACCTGGTGGAGTACGCGAGCGACCCGCAGAACGTCGTGAAGGCCGCCGACATGGTCGCGCGCGAAGTGACCGCCATGCAGACCACGCCGGTCGGTGCGGACGAGCTGACGCGCGTCAAGGCATTCCTGCTGCGGCAGATCCCGCTGAGCGAGGCGGGGGTGGAGGAGATCGCTCACGGCCTGCTGTCGCGCACCGACCTCGGCCTGCCGCTCGATGAGCCCACGCGCGCCGCGCAACGCTACTTCGGCCTCGACGCCTCCGCGGTGCAGGAGGCGTTCCGCAAATGGCTGCGCCCGCAGGACCTGGTGCGGGTCAGCGAAGGGCCGGCACCGCCTTAGAGCGGTGGCGAGGCGCGCGCATCAGGGCGTGTCCGCCAGCAACCTGGCGAGTGCCTGCGGCGACCCGGCCGCCTCTCCGCCGATGCGGCGCACCAGCCGCCCGCTGCCGTCGATCAGCAGCAGCGTTGGCACGCTGGTGACACGAAACTCTCTGAACAGCCGCCCGGACTCATCGAGCGTCAACGGGATCGTGACGTGATACTGGTCGCGGTAGCCGGCCAGATCCTCGCCGCTCGCCCACAGCCCGGAGGCCACGCCGAGCCAGCGCACGGCCGGGCGCGCGGCGCGCGCTTGGACCTGCTCGCGCGCCGCACGGCAGTCGGCCGCGAGCCGCGGACGGCTCGTGGCAAGGTACGACTCGCACCAGGGTGAGAGGAACGCCAGCACCGTGGGCTGGCCGGGCACCGTCAGCGGGACGGTGCCGCCATCGAGCGTCGTTACCGAAACACCCTCGAGACGGTCGCCGATGCGGTACTGCACCGCTTCCCGGGCGGCCGGGGCGGCTGCCGGCGCGGCCGCGGCATGCGCCGCCGTTGGCGCGGCGCGCGCGGCCTGCAGAGCCGCCCCGAGCTGCTCGTCCGCAAGATGCCCGACGTAGAGGATGCGCCCGTCGCGGCCGATCACGATGTGCTGCGGCGTGACGCGCAGGTTGAACGCCTCGCCCAACCGCCCGTCGTCGAGCACGATCGGCACAGTCAGGTGCATGTCGCGGCGATAGGCGCGCACGTCCTCGAGCGTGTCGTTGAAGCCGGTGTTGATCGCGATCACGGCGAGGTCCGGCCCGGCGGTGCGGAAGGTACGTTCGAGATGCGGCATCTGCTCGCGGCACGGCACGCACCACGTGGCCCAGAACTTCAGATACACCGCCTGATGTCCGTACAGCCGACCGAGATCGATGCGCTGCCCGTCGATGGTCGTCAGCACCAGCGGCGGCGCCGGCGTACCGACGAGGCTGCGTCCCGCTTCCACGGCGCGCTGCGTCCCGCTCGGACTCGCCGCCGCCGCGAGTGCGCCTGCGGCTCCGAGCGGCGTCAGCGCCAGCAGCAGGCACAGCGCCGCGGCGCGGCTCGCGTCCCGGCGGCCGATCATCGCGGCTCAGCTAAGCCAGGGACGTCCACTGCGCGCGACACCGGCCGGTTCTTGTCCTTCACCATGAAGACCAGCAGTCTCGCCGGGGCGCGCGAGCTGGCGTTCGCCGAGCGGACATGCACGTCCGCCGGCCCCTCGTAGAAAGTGTCGCCGGTCTTGAGCGTGACGGCCGCCTGACCTGAGACCTGCATGACGACCTCGCCCGCGAGCACGTAAACGAACACGTCGGCATCGTGCCGATGCGGGAGCGAGGCGCCGCCCGGCGGATATTCGACGGTTAGCAGCAGGGCCTCCCGGCCGGTGAGGTCGGGAAGGTCGCGCTGCATCAGCGTGGCCACGGCGGCGGCCGGCGGCGGCGGCGGCGCCGCACCACCCGCGGTGGCCAACAACGAGACCGCCACCGCCGCGGCGAGCCAGCGCGCCGGCTGCCGGATCCGAGCCAACTGTGCCGTCATGTTCATGCCCCCCTCAAGCAGTGTAACGCACGCCGCGGCAGGCGGCGGCGCGGGCTGAAGGCAGCGGATGTCGCACGGCCGCGCTCACGGCCGGCGAAAACCGCGGCGGGTTTTGCAGGTAACATGGAGGCGCAAATTGCCAACAACATGACTGCATCCCCGCTGCAATCAAGCCTGGCGCACCGGCTGGGCCGGGCGTGGCGTCGCCTCGCGCCGCGACGCCTGGCGGCCGGCCGGGCCGCGCCCGAGGATCCCTGGTGGAAGCACTCGGTCACCTACGAGATCTACCTGCGCAGCTTCCAGGACTCCAACGGCGACGGCATCGGCGACCTCCCCGGCATCGTGCAGCGGCTGGATTACCTCGAGTCTCTCGGGGTAGACGCGATCTGGATCACCCCGCTCTACCCTTCGCCGCAGGTCGACTTCGGCTACGACATTTGCGACTACTGCGCGGTCGATCCGCGCTACGGCACGCTCGCCGACTTCGACCGTCTGCTCGTGGCCGCCGCCCGGCGCGGCATCCGCGTGGTGCTCGACATGGTGTTGAACCACACCTCCGAACAGCACCCCTGGTTCATCGATGCCGCGCGCGCGCGTGACTCCGCCTGCCACGATTTCTACCTATGGAGTGACGGGCGCACCGATGCGGCGGGCCGGCGCCTGCCGCCCAACAACTGGGTCAGCCTGTTCGGCGGCTCGGCGTGGGAGTACGTACCGCAGCTCGACCAGTTCTACTACCACAGGTACTACCGCCAGCAGCCCGACCTCAACTGGCGCAATCCCGCCGTCGAGCGCGAGATGTTCGACGTCATGCGCTTCTGGCTCGATCGCGGTGTCGCCGGGCTGCGGCTCGACGCCGTCACCGGGCTGGTGAAGGATGCGCGGCTGCGCGATGAGCCGCAGTCCGGCGGCAGCAACGCGCAGGGCGATCCGATCCTCGATCACATCTACACCGACAACCTGCCCGAGACCCACGCGGTGATCCGCCGCTTGCGCGCCATGAGCGACAGCTACCCCGGGCACCGCGTGCTGGTCGGCGAGACGGTGCTGCCGCGCACCGCGGACCTCAACGCCTGGTACGGCGGGGCGCGCGCCGACGAGCTACACCTGCCGATGGACACGGTAGTCGGTCTCGGCAGCCGCCTCGACGCCGCGACGTTTCGCCGGCACCTGATCGAGGCGGCCACCGAGCTGCATGATCACCAGCCACTGCTGATGTTCGACAACCACGACAACCCGCGCAGCTGGGACCGCTATGGCGACGGCGTGCACGACGAGCAGATCGCCCGCGTCATCGCCACGCTGCTGCTCACCGCGCGCGCGGCGGTGCTGCTGTACCAGGGGGAGGAGATCGGCCAGCGCACGGCGACGCCCCGGCGCGTGGAGGACGTGCGCGACCCTAAGGGCATCCGCGGCTGGCCCCACGAGCAGGGCCGCGACGGCGAGCGCACGCCGATGCAGTGGGATGCATCCAACGCCCAGGCCGGCTTCAGCATCAACCCGCGCACCTGGCTGCCGGTGCCGCCCGGCTACCAGCGCATCAACGTGCAAAGCGAGCTGGCCGATCCGGACTCGCTGCTCAACTGGCATCGTCACCTCATCGCCATGCGCAGCAGCTACGCAGCGCTGCGCAGCGGGCGCATGGTGATGCTCGATGCCGACAATGCGGACGTGCTGAGCTATGCGCGCGTCGCGCCGGACGGCAACAGCTTCGTGGTGTCGTTGAACATGTCGGCACGCCCGCAGTCACTCAGGCTGGATCTGGCGGCCGCCGGGCTGGCCGGCAGCCGTGTCAGGACCCTGTTGTCGAGCCCCGGCGACATTCCCGACAGCGATGCCGGCGCGCCGCTCAGCCTGCCGCCGTACGCCGCCTGGGTGGCCGCAGTGCGCGCGCCGCGCCCGGCGCCGCCGGGCGGCGTGCGCCGGGCACAGGCCGCCTGCTAAATTCGCTGCGCGACACGAAGGCGCGGCGCTTGCAACACGGCAGCTCAGCGGTTGGCAGACTCGTCACCTGCACGGTGGAGGATGGCGTGCGCGTCTCCGCCCGGCTCGAGCTGCCCGCCGGGGCGCGCGCCTGTTATGTGCTGGCGCACGGGGCCGGCGCCGGCATGGATCACCCTTTCATGAGTGCCGCGGCGAGCATCCTCGCGGGCCTCGCGGTTGCCACGCTGCGCTACCAGTTCCCGTACATGGAGCGACGGTCGCGACGCCCGGACCCGCCGCCCGTATGCCATGCCACGGTGCGCGCCGCGGTCGCGCTGGCCGCGCAGCTTGCCCCGGGAGTGCCGCTGTTCGCGGGCGGCCGCTCCTTCGGCGGACGCATGAGCTCACAGGCCCAGGCGCTCGCACCGCTCGCCGGGGTGCGCGGCCTGGTGTTTCTCGGCTTCCCGCTGCACCCGGCCGGCAAGCCGGCAGATGCGCGCGCGCAGCACCTCGAGCAGGTGCAGCTGCCGATGCTGTTCCTGCAGGGCACGCGCGATGCGCTGGCTGAGCGCACGCTGCTCAGCGCACTCGTCGCGCGGCTCGGCGCACGTGCGACCTTGAGCTTCGTGGAGGATGCCGACCACGCCTTCCACGCGCCCGCGCACAGCGGCCGCACGGATGCCGAGGTGTGCCGCGCACTGCTGAACACCGCCGCCGCGTGGATCGGGGCGCGCTCGTGAGCCGCCGCGCGCTCGAGCGTTATGCGGCCAAGCGCACCTTCACGCGCACGCCCGAGCCGCCGCCGCAGGCGGCGGCCGGCCGCCGCGGACCGCTGCTGTTCGTCGTGCAGAAGCATGCCGCGCGGCGCCTGCACTACGACTTCCGGCTCGAGCTCGACGGGGTGCTGAAGTCCTGGGCGGTGCCCAAGGGCCCGTCGCTCGATCCCGACGACAAGCGCATGGCGGTCGCGGTGGAGGATCATCCCTTCGATTACGCCTCCTTCGAGGGCGTCATTCCCGCGGGCCAGTACGGTGCCGGCAAGGTCATCGTGTGGGATTGCGGCGTGTATTCGCCCGATGAAAGCGCGCAGTACTCTTTTCTCGAGCGCGCCGTGGCCGAACAGCGCGTGCGCGCGGGGCTCGCCGCCGGCAAGCTCAGCTTCCTGCTGTGCGGAGAGAAGCTCAAGGGCTCGTTCACGCTGGTGCGCACGCGCGCCACGAACCAGTGGCTGCTCATCAAGCACCGCGACCGCTTCGCGCAGCCGAACGATGTGCTGGCCCGCAGCGCCTCGGTGCTCTCGGGCCTGAGCCTGGAGGAGCTCACGCCCGCCACCGCGACGGCCCGGCGCAAGGCGGCGCAGCTCGCGCCATCGGGACCCCCCGAAGCTTTGCCGCGAACGCTCGCGCCGATGCTCGCGGAAACCGGCAGCGAGGCGCACACCGACCCCGCGTGGCGCTATGAGCCGAAGCTCGACGGCTACCGGGTGCTCGCCTTCGTCGGCGCGGGCGAGGTGCGACTGCAGTCGCGGCGCGGGCTCAACCTGACGCCGTATTTTCCCGAGATCGCCGCGGAGCTCGGCGCACAGCCGGCCGGGCAGCTGCTGCTCGATGGCGAGATCGTGGCGCTCGACGCTGGCGGGCGCCCCTCGTTCAACGCGCTGCAGCAGCGCGCGCAGCTCAAGGGCGCCGCGGAGATCGCCGCCGCGCAGCGCGCCACCCCGGTGGTACTCGTGTGTTTCGACCTGCTGCACTTTGCCGGCCTCAACCTGCGCACCGCACCCTACGGCGACCGTCACCGCTACCTGGCGCAGTGCCTGCTGCCCGGCGCGCATGTGCAACTGGTGCACACCGCGGCGAACGCCGAGCAGCTGTATGCGGCCGCGCTCGCGAGCGGTTACGAGGGGATCGTCGCCAAGCGCCTCGACAGTGCCTACCAGCCCGGGCTGCGCTCGCGCGCCTGGCTGAAGGTGAAGGCGCTGCGCACCGCCGAGTTTCTCATCGGCGGTTACACGCGCGGCAAGGGGGCGCGCGAGCCCTTGGGTGCGCTGCTGCTCGGTTACCGTGACGGCAAGGCGCTGCGCTACGCGGGGCACGTGGGCTCGGGGCTCGACGAGGCGACGATCGCCATGCTGCTCAAGCGCACGGCGCGGCTGAAGCGCGCCACCGCGCCGTTCGCCGCCAAGCCGCCGCTGCACCGGCCCACCACCTGGCTCGCGCCGCGCCTCATCGCCGAAGTCGCCTACGGCGAGCGCACCCCCGACGGATTGCTGCGGGCGCCGGTGTTCGTGCGGCTGCGCGGTGATCTCGATCCCGCTGACATCCGCGCGCCCGCCGATGCGCGCGGGCGCACCGCCACCGCTGACGCGCCGGCTACTGCCGGCACGCGCGCCACGCGCGCCGCGGCTGACCCGGCCAGCGAGGTCGCGCCGATACTCGCGCAGCTGGAAAATCCCGCCAACCGTCTGAACCTGAGAGTCGGTGAGGCGCGCGTGAGTCTCACCAACCTCGACCGCGTGTACTGGCCGGCCGCGGCGCGCCAGCCGGCGGTAACCAAGCGCGACTTCCTGCGCTACCTGGCGAGCGTCGCGCGCTTCATGCTGCCGCACCTCGCGGACCGTCCGCTCACCATGATCCGCATGCCCGAAGGCATCGACGGCGAGCGTTTCTTTCAGAAGCACTGGGCGCAGGCGCTGCCGCCGTTCGTCGAGACGGTGACGGTGTTCTCCGAGAGCAAGGACGAACGGCACCGCTACCTGCTGGCCAACAACCTGCCGACGCTGCTGTGGCTCGGCCAGGTGGGCACGCTCGAGTTTCACGTCTGGCACTCGCGCGCGCAGCTCGCACCGGAGGCGGCCGGTGCCAGCACCGATTACGCCGGCTCGCTCGCCGCGCTCGAGGCGTCGATCCTCAACTACCCGGACTACCTGGTGTTCGATATCGATCCCTACATCTATTCCGGCAAGGAGCCCAAGGGCGCCGAGCCCGAGCTCAACCGGCGGGGCTTCGCCGTGGGCAAGCGCGTGGCGTTCTGGCTGCGCGCGCTGCTCGCCGAGATGTCGCTCGAGGCGATCGTCAAGACCTCGGGCAAGACCGGACTGCACGTGTTCGTGCCGATCGAGCGCACGGTGACCTTCGACGAGGCACGGCGCATCTGCGAGACGGTGGGCCGTCACGTCATGCGCGCCCATCCGAAGGAGATCACCATGGAATGGGCGGTCGAGAAGCGCACCGGCAGGATCTTCATCGACTACAACATGAACGTGCGCGGCAAGACGCTCAATGTTGCATATTCACCACGCGGCGTGCCCGGCGCCCCGGTGTCCATGCCCCTGAGCTGGGAGGAGCTGGAGGCGGCCGAGCCCATGGACTTCACGATCAGGAACGTCCCGACCCGGTTGGAAAAGACCGGCGACCGGTGGCATGATGCACTTGAGATAAAACAGAGCCTTACGAAGGCTTTCGGTGTCAAGCCTGAGAAGTAGCTCGCTTCCGACAACGCAGTTCCTGGTCTAAGGTGCATTCATGGCCGCACGTTCCATAGGTTCTCTCACGGTGTCGTTCGGGCTGGTCGCCATCCCTGTGAAGTTGTTCACGGCGACGCAGTCGGCCAACACGATCTCCTTCAACCTGCTGCACAAGACCGACGGCTCGCGCCTGCGCCAGCAGTACGTGTGTCAGAAGGAAGGCGTCGTCGTGGAGCGCGACGAGATGGTCAAGGGCTACGAGTTCGCCAAGGACCAGTACGTGCAGTTCACGCCGGAGGAGATCAAGGCGCTCGAGGAAGTCGGCAGCCACGCGGTGGAGATTTCCGAGTTCGTGCCCATCGAATCCATCGACCCGGTCTATTACGACAAGACCTATTACCTGGCCCCCGACAAGGGCGCGGCCAAGCCATACGCGCTGCTCACCGCCGCGCTGCGCCAGGCCGGACGCTGCGGCGTCGGCCGCTGGGCCGCGCGCGGCAAGGGCTACATCGTCATCCTGCGCCCGATCGGCGACGTGCTGGCCATGCAGCAGCTGCACTACGCCGCCGACGTGCGCCGTGCCAGCGAGGTGGACGTGCCGAAGACCGAGGTAAAGCCGGCGGAACTGAAGCTCGCGCAGCAGCTCATCGATCAGCAGACGGCCGACAAGTTCGACGCGGAAGCCTATCGCGACGAAGTGCGCGCGCGCATCGAGGCGGCGATCGAGAAGAAGGTCGAGGGCAAGGAGATCTCGGTGTCCGAGACCGCCCCGCCGGGCGATGGCAAGGTGATCGATCTCATGGAGGCGTTGCGTGCCAGTCTGCAGCGCACCGAGGGCGCGCGCGCACAGGTGAATCGCCTGGGTCCGCGCAAGGCACCCAAGCGCGCCGAGGAGCCCGCCAGCGTGGGCCGCAAGGCGGGCAAGCGTCACGGCTGAGCGGAAAGCCCGCCGGAAACTCCGGATGCCTTCGTACAGCGTGCGGGACGTGGAGCGGGTCCTGCGGCTCACCCCTGACACCACGCGCAATCTCATCCGCGCCGGCTTCGTGAAACCGGCACGCGGTGCGCGGCGCGAATTCCGCTTCTCGTTCCAGGACCTGATCGTGCTGCGCACCGCGCGCGCGCTGATCGACGCCAAGATTCCCCGCCAGCGCATCCACCGCTCGCTCGAGCGGCTGCGGCGCGAGCTGCCGGACTCGATGCCGCTGTCGGGCCTGTCGATCAGCGCCGTCGGCGATCACGTCGTGGTGCGCGACGGCGAGGGCCACCGCCAGGTCGACAGCGGCCAGTACCTGCTGGGATTCGACCTGAGCGTGCAGGACGGCGTGCTGCAGGTGGTCGAGCACCGCGGCGAGCCGCCCGTCGCCGCCCCGCAAGCAGCGCCGGCGCACGACTGGTTCGCAGAAGCGCTCGCGCTCGAGAGCGGCGATCCGCAGGCCGCGCTCGCGACCTGGCAGCGCGCGGTGGATGAGGATCCGCAGGATGCCGCCGCCTGGACCAACTGGGGACGGCTGTTGCACGAGCAGGGCCGGCGACAGCAGGCGGCCGAGGTCTATCGGCGTGCGCTCGCGCGGGTCGGCGCCGATGCGCTGCTGCTGTTCAACCAGGCCGTGCTGCTCGAGGATCTGGGCGATGCGGCCGCGGCGCTCGCGGCGTACCGCAGCGCGCTCGAGCAGGATCCGGATCTCGCCGACTGTCACTACAATCTCGCGCGGCTCTACGAGTCGATGGGGCTCGCCCAGCACGCCATCCGGCACCTCGGGCAATACCGGCGCCTGGTGGGCAGCGACGGCCGCTGACGGCGCGGTGCGCATGCGAACCTGGGTCGGCACGTCCGGGTATAACTACCCCGAGTGGAAGGGCAGCTTCTATCCGCAGAAGCTGCCGGCGGCGAAGATGCTGGCGTACTACGCGCAGGCGTTCAGCACGGTCGAGGTCAACTACACCTTCTACCGCATGCCCAACGCCAAGACCCTCGCCGGCTGGGACCGGGACACGCCGGCGGACTTTCGCCTCACGCTGAAGGCTCCCAAGCGCATCACGCACGTTGCCAAGCTGCGTAACTGCGCGCCGGTGCTGCAGTACTTTCTCGACACCGCGGCCACACTCGGCGCCAAGCTCGGCCCGATCCTCTTCCAGCTGCCTCCCTGGTTCCGCAAGGATCTCGCCGTGCTCGACGAGTTCCTGGCGCTGCTGCCCGTGCAGCTGTGCGCGGCGTTCGAGTTCCGCCATGCCTCGTGGATGGACGGCGAGGTGTTCGCGCGGCTGCGCGCGCGCAACGTCGCCCTGTGCGTCGCCGACAGCGAAAAATTCTCCACACCGCTGGAGATCACCGCCGGCTACGGCTACTTCCGGCTGCGCGACGAGGGTTACACGCCCGCGGACCTGCGACGCTGGGCACAGCTGATCCGCGAGCACGCCGCCGCCTGCAGCGACGTGTACGTGTACTTCAAGCACGAGGAAGCGGGCACCGGGCCGCAGTTCGCCCGGCTGCTGCTCGATGCCCTGGGCGAGGCGCCCGCCCGAGCCGCCGACACGCCCCGATAGCGCGCGCTGATAGAACCCGCCGCCGCGCTGGCGCCACTTACCGCTGTAACTGCAGCGGGCAACCGCTCGAACAACAGGGGAAACAACATGAAGGCCCATACCAGGGAAGCCGCCAGGCTCGCGTGCGCGTCGCTCGCTTTATCGATGCTGCTTTCAGCCACCGCGTCGTTCGCCGCCGATGAGCAGGCGCTGCTGCCACCGCTCAAGACGATCAGCACCATCGCCTCCACCGTTCCCGGGAACGGCGACGTCAATCCGTACGGCATGGCGCAGGTCAGGCGCACGGTCGGCAATCTGCGCGCCGGCCACATCCTGATCAGCAATTTCAATGACTCCACGAACCTGCAGGGCACCGGCACGACCATCGTCGACGTGGCGCCGGATGGCCACGTGAGCCTGTTCGCCACCCTCAACGCCACGACGCTCCCCGGCCCCTGCCCGGGCGGCGTCGGGCTCACGACCGCGCTGGTCGTGCTCGAGCAGGGCTGGGTAATCGTGGGGAGCCTGCCCACCAGCGACGGCACGTCGGCCACCGCGCAGCCCGGGTGCCTCATCGTCCTCGACAGCCTCGGTAATGCGGTCGAGACGTTCTACGGTTCGCTGATCAACGGCCCGTGGGACATGACCGCCTTCGACGGCGAGCACGAGGCGAAGCTGTTCGTCACCAACGTGCTCAACGGCACGCTCGCCGCCGGCGGCCAGGTGGTGCACGGTGGAACCGTCACGCGGCTCGATCTCAAGGTCGCCGACACGGCCATGCCGGTGCTGGAGTCGATCACGGTCATCGCTTCGGGGTTCGCCGAGCGCACCGACCCGGTGGCGCTGGTAATCGGCCCGACGGGAGTCGGATTGCACGCGGCGTGCGCCAGCGACCGCGACGACTGCGGCGAGCAGGGCGCAGAGCATCGCGACGGTGCGCTGCTGTACGTCGCGGATACGCTCAACAACCGCATCGCGGTCATCGACCATCCGCTCGGCCGCACGACTTCGGCCGGCACCGGTCACACGCTGAGCGCCGGCGGCAGCCTCAACGCCCCGCTCGGACTCATTGTCGCGCCGGACGGCCACGTGCTTACCGTCAACGGCGGCGACGGCTTCATCACCGAGATCACCCCGGGCGGAGCGCAGGTCGCCAAGATGCTGCTCGACAGCGTTGGCTCGCCGCCGGGCAATGGCGCACTGTTCGGTCTCGTCTACGAGCCCGGGCACGGGATCTACTTCGTGGACGACAACACCAGCACCGTCAATCTGCTGCACTGAATGCGGGTCGTTGCCGGCGGGGCGTGAGCTCCGCCGGCTCGCCGCGCCGCGGGTACCAGGTCCGGATGGTGCCGAATACAGCCGCGGGTATTAGGTCCAGATGGTGCCGAATACAGCCGCGGGTATTAGGTCCAGATGGTGCCGAATACCCGTACGAAGTTGGCGCCGATGACCTTCTCGGCCACCGCCGCCGAATACCCGCGTTGCAGCAGCCGGTCGGCGATGACCTCGATTCTGCGTGGCTGGTTCAGCCCGATGACGTACGTGGGGCGATCCTCCTCCGGGGCGGACAAGCCGGCCTTGTGGCGCTCCTCGACCTGGCGGGCGAACTCCGCCATGCCCTTGGCGCTCGCATCGAAGGGACTGATGCCGACGTCGCTGCCGATGCTGACGTGGTCCTCGCCGGCGACGCGCAGTGCGTGCTCCAGGTGCGCCATGTAGTCATCGAGCGTGGGCTGGCGCGGCGAGGCCGTCAGGTACGGCAGGTCGTAGATGC